>Ga0194124_10000223_pt1 | contig 91397 bp, 79 predicted proteins | sample TA2KigCas0mmetaG_FD_148605 | JGI IMG/M metagenome (GOLD analysis project Ga0194124, IMG submission 148605) | Freshwater microbial communities from Lake Tanganyika, Tanzania - TA2015031 Kigoma Deep Cast 0m | ecosystem: Environmental > Aquatic > Freshwater > Lake | place: Tanzania: Lake...
ACCGCCCTGCTGCTCGCGTCGCTGACCGCGCTGCAGGCTGCTCCGAAGCCGTTGAGCGCGCGGCACCACTAAAGGCTGCGAGCACCTTGTCACGCCGGACGGAAAGCCGTTTCTCATCCTCGGGCTCTCGCACACGAGCGGTGCGTGGCAGGGATTGCTCGGACCGCGAAAAGATCAGGCGTTGTGTACGCTCGCTCCCGGCGTCCAGACGCGCATCGGCGTCAGCCCATCGGGCGATTCCGGCTTGCGGTTCGAGTTCGACGCCGCTGGCAAGCATCACTCAGCCGCCCCGGACTATTTTTTCGAGAGCAGCCCATTACAATCGATCAACGCCTCCGTGGCCTCGGAATACAGCGTGAAGGTGAACGGCAGCACCAAGCCCGATCAAACACTCAAGGCACATACATGAACCCCGAAACCCCTGGAGCTGCCATCGCCGCCACCACATCACAAACCGAGCCTCAACCCTCCATCCGCCACCGAACCAGGATCACCCTTGCTTGGGGTGTCGCTTACGGCGCGGTGTGGTCGTTGGCACCGGGTTTCTTGAGTGAGTTGCTGCGCAACCATGGCGAAGCGGTTACTGTGGTTCTGGCGGGTGCGGTTACCGGCGCATTGGTCACGCTGTTGCTCGCGCCTTTTCTGACACGGTCGAAATGGTGGGGGGCCGTCCTCCTCGGCGTCGTGTCGTTACCTTTGGGGGCCGGTTTGTTTGGCATTATCGTTTCCTGGATTCAATGGATGGTGATGCGGACGACCGGGACTCACTACCGGTTCGTCATGCAAGTCGTCGAGCCGCCCGGCTACGTATTTGGCCCTCTCAAGGCTGGCGGGTCTTATGCGATCTACAGCACATGCTCTGCATTTGCGATTCTCTTCATTCCGCTCGCGATTTTAACAACGCTCCATCTGCGGCAAATGCTCCTCTGTCCCAGCTCAAGAACGAAATCATGAAATTGACCCTCACCCTCCTGACCGCCCTGCTGCTTGCGCCGCTGTCATTGTTGCAATCAGCCGAGCCATTGCTCGAAAAGTCCGAAGTCTTTCCGCCGGGATTCAACGGCATCACGCGATATCGCATTCCGGGCATCGTCGTCACGTCGAAGGGCACAGTGCTCGCCTACTGCGAGGCTCGAAAAAACGACAGCAAGGACTGGGGCGAGATCGAGGTGCATCTGCGTCGCTCGACCGACGGCGGCAAGACGTGGCTGCCCTCGCAGCATATTGCTCACAAGGCTGACCGCATCGAAGGCAACCCGCGCAAGAAGGACAACAAAGGCGCACGGGAACAAACAGTAAATAACCCCGTTGCCATCGTGGATCGTCAGTCGGGCTCCATCGAGTTTCTCTACTGTGTGAACTATGCCCGCTGCTTCTCGATGCGCAGTTCGGACGATGGCGTCACATGGAGCCAACCGGTCGAGATCACGGCGACCTTCGAGCCGTTCAGAAACAAGTATGACTGGAAGGTCATCGCCACCGGGCCGGGGCACGGCATTCCGCTCAAGAGCGGACGCCTTGTCGCGCCCATCTGGCTTGCGTATGGCGGTATCGGCGATCACGCACCCTCGGCTGCGGCAACGATCTACAGTGATGATCATGGTCAGACCTGGAAGGCCGGGGAACTTTGTCTGCCGAACGAAGGCGATCTTGGTAATCCGAACGAAACGATGCTCACCGAGCTTTCGGATGGCCGGGTGATGCTCGTCTCCCGCAGCGTTTCGCGGGCCAGCCGCAAGATCGTCACCACGAGTGCGGACGGGGCCACGGGCTGGAGCAAGCCGGTGTTTCACGACCAGCTTTGGGAACCGATCTGCATGGCCAGCATCATCACGCATCCAACGGGCGTGCTGCTGTTCTCCAATCCGCACACACTGCCGCTCGACAAAGACGGCAAGCCCATCCCCGCCGGCCGCGGCAAACGCGAAAACCTCTGCATCAAGCTCAGTCGTGACGCTGGCAAAACGTGGCCAATCAACAAAGTGCTCGATGCCGGCAAGGCTGCCTACTCCGACCTCGCCGTGCTGCCCGATGGCACCGTGCTCTGCCTTTATGAACGCGCTGACTCCATCGACTGTGCGCGATTCAATCTCGAATGGGTGACGAAGCCATGAGGACGTCGTTCGCCGTGTATCGTCGGCTGATGATGGCGCTACTGCTCTTGTCGTCCGGCATGAGTCACTCCATCGAGGCCGCGCCGCCCAACGTGCTGCTCATCGTGTCGGAGGACAACGGTCCCGAACTGGGCTGCTATGGCGATCGGTATGCTCGTACGCCGAACCTCGACAAGCTCGCGATTGGAGGAGTGCGTTTCAACCGCGCGTTCGTGCCGCAGGCCGGATGCAGCCAGTCGCGAGCGAGCTTGCTGACGGGCTTGTTCCCACATCAGCACGGGCAGATCGGCCTGGCGACCTGGGGCTTTCGGATGTACCGCGAGGACACCCCGAACCTCCCGCACAGTCTGAAAGCGGCGGGCTATCGCACCGGCATCATCGGCAAGCTGCACATCAATCCCGAATCGGCCTTCCCCTTTGACTTCCACGAGCTCACCGGCGCGAACTTCAATCGCAAGCAACTCGGCGACTACGCGAAGCACGCCGCGAGCTTCATCAGCGCGGCCGACACGCCGTTTTTCCTCAGCGTGAACTTCCCGGATGCGCACGATCCCTGGCTGCGACAGGTAGACGGCCTGCCCAAGTCGCCGCAAACCGGGGCCGAAGTGAAAGCGATGCCGTACATGGGCGTCGATCCACCTGCGCTGCGTGAGATGGTCGCCGACTACTACAACTCGCTTGCCCGGCTTGATAATTGCGTGGGCGAGTTGCTCGCAGTGCTCGATAAGAGCGGCAAGGCCGTCAACACGCTCGTCATCTACATGGGAGATCACGGCGCTGACATGCTCCGCGGCAAACGCACCTGCTACGAAGGAGGACTGCGCATTCCGCTCATCGTCCGCTGGCCGGGCAAAGCCAAGCCTCAGGTCCGCGACGAACTCGTCTCGACCATCGACCTCATGCCCACCGTGCTCGCCGCGTGTGGAGCCGCCGCCTTGCCCGATCTTCCGGGCGTGCCGTTGCAACCGCTGCTCGCCGATGAACCCTTGAAATGGCGGACGCATCTCTTCGCCGAGTACCACACGCATGCCGCCGCCTCGAACTACCACCCCCAGCGGTCGGTTCGCACCGACCGCTTTAAGCTGATCGAAAACCTTCTGCCCGACACGCTGAACCCCGATTACGCCGACACGATTCGCAAACTCGAAGGGGACGCCAAAGAGCGCGGACAGCCCGATTTCAAAGGCAGCCTGCCGCGAGCCATTGCGGCCGCGCACTCGGATGTTCGTGCCGCCTACGCCCTGATGGAAAAGCCGCCGCGTTACGAACTCTATGACTTGCACGCCGACCCGCACGAGTTCCGCAACCTCGCCGCGACGCCCGAACATGCCGCCACTCTTGCCGAACTCACTCAGGCGCTCACGCGGTGGCGACACAGCACGCGCGATCCGCTTCTGGATGCCCAAAACCTCGCCCGCCTCACCACCGAAGTCACCGCCGTGGAATCCAAGTCCGAAGGCAAACAGCTCACCTGGGGCTATCCCGACTACTTCTTCGGAAAAGAGCCCACCACGCCCGTTTCACCCTCCAAGCCATCGAAGAAGAAAAAGAAGAAGCAGCCATGAACGCATTGGATTTGAGGAAGAGAAATGAGGGCGGAAGAATGATTCCCATCCTGGCTCCATCGAAGTCCGTTTTGGGACTTCTGAGGATTCTCCTCCCCACATTCTTTTACCTGAGTGTCTCTGCCGCCGAGCCGCTTCTGGAGAAGACCATCCTCTTCACCGAGCGTTCCGATGGCTTCACGCTTTACCGCATACCCGGCATCGTTGTTACCGCCAAGGGCAGCGTGCTCGCCTACTGCGAGGCGAGGAAGTTTAGTGACGCGGATCGTGGCGAGATCGAGATCCATCTGCGCCGCAGCACTGATGGCGGCAAGACCTTCTCAGCCGCGAAACAGGTCGCCCACATGGGGGCGCGACTGCCGCGCAATCCGCACATGCCTTCCAAGAAGCAGGGCAAAGACATGGGCGGCCCCGACGAGCAGACGGTCAACAACCCCGTCGCCATCGCCGCCCGCGATGGCACGGTGCATCTCCTCTACTGCGTGGAATACATGCGTGCCTTCCACCTCCGCAGCGATGACGATGGAGTGAGCTGGAGCACGCCGCAGGAGATCACGGCCGCCTTTGATGCCTTTCGCGGTGAACTCGACTGGCAGGCCATCGCCACCGGTCCCGGTCATGCCATTGAGATGAAGAACGGGCGTCTCTGCGTGCCGTTTTGGATGGCCACCTATGAAAAAAAGGCGCCGCTACGAAAAGCGGTCGGCACCCTCATCAGCGACGATGCCGGAAAGACCTGGAACCGCGGCGGCATCGCCATTCCCGATGCGGGCGAGCCCAACATCGCCCCGCTTTCCGATGGTAGCGTCCTCCTCACCGTACGCAACAGTCACGCCGAGAGCCGTCGCCTCGTCACGCGCAGCGCGGATGGTGCCACGAACTGGTCCCAGCCCGTCTTTGCCGATGAACTGCTCGAACCCGGCTGCATGGCCGGCATCATCGCGTATCCCGGCAGCACTGCTATGAAAGGACCGCTCCTGCTTTTCTCCCATCCGCACACCACTGACCGCGAGCACGCCGCCCGGCGCGATGTGACGATCCACCTCAGCCGCGACAACGGTCAAACCTGGCCCCTCTGCAAAACGCTCCAACCCAGCCCCAGCGCCTACAGCGACCTCGCCGTCCTGCCCGACGGCCACGTGCTCTGCTTTTACGAAAGCGGCACCGACAAGCCAAAGATCAAACGCAAGCGCGACTGGGCCTACGCCAACCTAACCCTCGCCCGCTTCAACCTCGAATGGATCACCACGCGATGAGATGGCTCCCCATCCTCCTTTCTGCGCTGCTGACCTGCCCAGTGGCGATTCATGCTGACTCACCCCCCAACGTCCTCTACATCATCGTGGACGACATGAACGACTGGGTCGGCTGCCTCGGAGGTCATCCGCAGGTGAAGACGCCGCACATCGATCGGCTCGCGAAACGCGGATTGCTCTTCACCAACGCCCATGTCGCCGCGCCCGTGTGCAATCCTTCGCGAGTGGCCGTGCTGACTGGTCGGCGTCCAAGTACGACCGGCATTTACGGCAACGAAACCAAATGGCTCGAAGCGCTGCCTGACGTCCCCACGATCCCGCAGCACTTCAAAGCCAACGGCTACCACGTCCTCGGCGGCGGCAAGGTCAACCACCACATGCCCGGATTCAATCGCCGCAGTGACTGGCACGACTACTTCGATCAAGTCTTCGACAGCCACTATCAGGACCGGCTCGCACGCGGCCTCGACGTGAAGCACTTCACCTGGCCCGACGGCTTCCCGCTGAATCGCCTCGAAGCCGTGCGCGCCTTGGCCAAGCCGCCGCAGAACGCCAACGAGTTCGACTGGGGGGCGGTCGACAAGCCCGACGCGGAAATGGGCGATGGCAAAATGATCGAGTGGGCCGTGAAGTTCCTCGAACGGCCGTCGCAACAGCCCTTCTTCCTCGCCGCAGGAATCTACCGTCCTCATCTGCCGTTCTACGCGCCGCGGAAGTATTTCGACCTGTATCCGCAGGACCAGATCATCCTGCCGCCGATCAAGGTGGATGACTGCGACGACCTGCCCGAAGCCGGCAAAGAAATGGCCGCCAACCGTCGCGGCGATTACGAATTGGTGTTGCGAGAGAACCGACATCGCGAACTCGTGCAGGCCTATCTCGCCAGCATCACCTACGCCGACGCGCTGATCGGACGACTGCTCGATGCTCTCGATGCCAGCCCGGCCGCGAACAACACCCTCGTGGTGCTGTGGTCCGATCACGGCTGGCATCTCGGCGAGAAGCAGCACCTGCACAAGTTCACGCTTTGGGAACGCTCCACGCGCATCCCCCTGATCATCGCCGCACCCGGCGTCACGCAGCCCGGTTCACACACCGCGCGGCCCGTCGGCACCATCGACCTCTTTCCCACGCTCAACGAACTGTGCTCGCTTCCCGCCATCACGTCGCTCGATGGAGTCAGCCTTGTTCCGCTGCTGAACGACCCCGCCCGCGAATGGACTCGTCCCGCCCTCACCACCCACGGCCCAGGCAATCACGCTCTCCGCACCGAATGCTGGCGCTACATCCGTTACGAGAACGGCGACGAGGAACTCTACGACCACACCACTGACCCGAACGAGTGGACGAACCTGGCCACCAAACCCGAGTTCGCCACGATCAAGACCGAGCTCGCTCAATCACTCCCCAAGACCGACGCCCCGGCCAGAGGCTCGAAGCAGAATAGGAAAGCCTCGGCTGCTGAATAGGGAGTCAACCATGAAGCAGACTCTCACACTCCTCGTCGCCGCTTTGCTGCTCACGCCGCCGGCGGTGCTGCACGCCGCGGAGCAGCGGCTGGAAGAGAAAAAGTAAAAAAGAAAGGGAAAGAGAATTCTCGCACAAAGCACAGCCCTACGACATCCGGCTGCGTGCCCTGGTCGCCAAAGACGTTAATGGTGTGATGATGCCCAGGCGGTGCATCAGCGGCGAGTTCATCATGCCATAGCCGCCCAGCCGTCCGTCCGCCTTTGCGAAGCTGTGCCCCCAAGAACCGACCTCGCTCTGACCTTCGGCAGACACCGACGTCAGCCGGCGCAGCCGCGGAAGTACGGACACAATGCCCGTCGCCGTGATGTATTCACCGAGAAACATCATCACATAGCCGTACTGCCAAGTCTTGTAGCCGTCGGTCGAGTAGTCTGCTGCCCATTGAGCTGCCTTCTTGAGGAGCGGCAGATGCGCCGCGTCTCCGACTGCGAGCAAGCCCAGTGCGTTCAACGCGCGCGGGATCGAATCAATCCTCTTGCCATAGTTCGGTGCCGCCATGCGATCCGCGAGGGACTTGCTGGTTTGCTCAAGAATGAGTTTTTACTTCGGGCAATCAAACGGAGCCGTCGCCGAGTAACTCCCGAGCACTGGCAGCTTCAACGTGACTTTGTCGGTCTTGCCCGCGCGCCACCGGGTCAGCACGAGCTTGCCGTCACCCGCCTCTGTTTCAGCCGCCGTGAGCGACTGCCCCAACTCCGTGCGGGGATCGACCGAAAACTCCTTACCGCCGACACCCAGAATCAAATCACCAACAGCGATAACACCATCCGCCGGCGAGTTCGCTTCGATTTTTGTGACGGAAAGCTGCCGAGCCACGCTCGTCACCAACTTGTCGCAACACATCCACCCGCGCATCCCGGTTGCACCGAGGTTCCAATCGTGCATCGTGTTCTTGGGAAGGACAAAGCCTGCTTTGAGCTTGCCTGTTTGCTCGGTCGTGTCGTTGCCAGCACAACCAATCGACGAGATCCAGACCTTCTGGCACACATAAGGCTTTCGGTCCGCATCTCGCATGTCCTTGAGGAGCGGCGCGGTCTTCGGATCATCAGCCATCGATTCAAACGTCCGCACGGGCACATGCCCTTGCATGTTCGATTGCCCGGCGAGAATGAACACTTTGAGTGGCTTCCCGTCTGCCGCACTACAGGCAACACCAAACATGACACTTACCACCACTGGAACTATCGTTCGCATCATACTTTGTCCTCTCTGTTTTTCGTGGTGGATCATACTCTAACAGCCAGGTTCGCAGGCTCTGGGCCGTAATCTCCATACTCGTTAATGCCGCCAACTCAACCTGCCCTTATCGCGGGCCAGCCGAAAGGTTCTGCATCAGATATCTCAGGATGTGCATTCTCACATGCACCATCGTTCCGTCTCCCTCGCGCAGGCCGTGGTCTCGGTTGGGATAGACCATGTAGTCGAACGGTTTGCCCAACGCGATCAGCCGGTCTACTAAACCCTCGATGATCTGGATGTGAGTGTTCGTTTCGCCCGAGCCAGTCATGATCAGCAGTCTGCCTTTCAGTCCCTCGGCGTAATTGATGGCCGCCGCCTTTTCATAGCCTTCCGCGTTGACTTCGCGAGTCCGCATGTAGATTTCCTGGAACCAGGCGTTGTAGAGGTGCGGTTGCGGCTTGGGGACGACGGCAATTCCAACGTGATACGAATTCGGCTTGCGAAACATCGCGTTGAGAGTGTTAGAACCACCACCGCTCCAGCCCCAGATGCCGACGCGACTCGCGTCGATGAACGGGTATTCTTTCAAAAGTGCCTTCAGTCCCGCCTCTTGCTCATCGGTGGATAGCGGTCCCAAGCTTCCGAAGATCGCTCGTCGCCACGCGGCACCTTTGGGGGCGGGAGTGCCGCGGTTGTCGATCGACACGACGACGTACCCCAACTCAGCAACCAAACGATGGAAGTCAATCTGCGCAGTGCCCCATTCGTTCAACACCGTCTGTGCATGAGGCTCACCGTAAACGTAGATGAAAAGCGGGTACGTCTTCGACGCATCGAAGTCCCTGGGCTTGAGCATCCAGGCGTCAAATTCAAGACCGTTACCGATGTCGAGTTTCAGAAACTCAGTTGGGTGAGAAACGATCGACTTCATTTTTTCGCGGATGCCGCGGTTCTCTTCGAGAGTCATTACGACCTGATGTCCCTCGACTTCGACTAGTTCATGCAGCGGCGGCGAGTCCAACGTTGAGTAACTATGAATCGCCCACTTCGCATCGGGCGAAAAGACGTAGTTGTGCGTGCCGACTTGACTCTTCGGTGTGACGCACTGGCTCTTTCCAGAACCATCCAGCCCGACTCGATAGAGGTACTTCTGCGTTGCGTCATCAGGCGAGGCGTAGTAGTAATACCAGCCGCCTTGTTCATCGATGATTGCGCGGTCAATGATGTCGTGATTTTCGCGAGTCAACCGCGTCTCGTCTTTTCCGTCTCGCGAATAGCGATAGGAATGTCGCCAGCCATCCTTCTCACTGATGACAACGAATCCCTTGCCGCCTTGAATCCAGACCAGCCCGGAGTTCTTCCCCTGACTGGACTCGACCCACGCCTCGTTTGTTTCCGAGTAGATCGTCTTGATCGAGCCGCTCGTCGTGACCAACAAGAAATCTCGCTTATTGCGGAAGCGACTGAACGTCTCGACGAGTATCTCGTCCGAGTTGCCTGCCCATTCGACTTGTCCAAGGTACATACCTTCCGCAGGCGCTTCCACAGGCAACCAATTCAATTGTGTCCCGTCTGAGTTAACGACGCCGATTCGCAGCTTCTCAATGTCCCCGCCTACCCTGGCAAAGTGATGCTGTTGCACGCCGGGATAGGACGGATCGCCAGGCACCAACACCGACCGTTGTCGCACGTCGGTAAAGTCGGCCTCAATGAACGCGACTCGCGAACCATCCGGACTCCAAATGGGATTGCGATAATCAACATTGCGGCCAGATGGCCCCGTCACTAATCGCGTCTCTTTTCGATTCTCCTGATCAATCGCCAGAAGTGTCTCACCTTGAGCGACGAGTCGATGCGTTCCTTTCGGAGAGACACGCCGATCATCAGAGATGGGCAGCTTCTCGTCGGGCATTAGCGCCCGTCGCTCACCCGACTTCGCATCATGGAACCAATGAGTCGGCTTCTTCGAATTGGCATCGACTTCCTCAGTCACGAATCCCGAGCTGTCGTTCAGCCAGATTGGTCGATAGGTCCCGGCTCGAAACTCGCCTCGGTCGTAGATCGCCTTCAACCTCGCTTCCGCTTTGCCTTGCCAGCCTGAGCCGTCGGACGTTTGAGCCAGCAAGTCGCGTGCAACGACGAGAGTACAGAACGATGCCACTGCGCAGAGCAAAGCCCTCGCACACTGCAGCCTGAAAACCTCGATACGGTTCATGGATCGGATGCCTCAAGTGGAATGATGTCAAATGGAGAGTTTTCGGAAGTGATCGGTGTGAACGGGATGCAATCGACCAAAGTAGGTCGCGGTGTTGTGGTTGACCTCAATTGGCAGTCACTCCCATTCGAGTCGGATGAATGTTGGGACCGGGCCGTTCCATTTTCGTTGTGGGCTGGTGGCTGTCCCGCGTTCGGCGAAGTGGGCGCAGATGCCGAATTGATCGACTTCGGCCGATGACTTGAATACGTCGCTGATTGGTCGGAAGTCTTTTGTTTCGAGCACGATGATTTGTTCGGTCTCGGCTCCGTTGATCTCGCGGTCACAGGTGAAAGTCTTTTTGGGGCCGCGATAGGAACGCCATTCGTTCTCGATGAAGACGAGCGTCAGTGTGTTCGTCTGCGGCATCTTCAAAGTCAGCTTCAGTTTCGCTCCGCTACGTCCACGAAACGCCGGGTCGGTCAGCTTGCGAGTCCAATGCTGCACGAGTGGTGGATGATCGGCGTTGAACGTGTACCAGTCGCGCATCTCGTGCGGCGAAGAGAAATCGTCGGTCAGCGGACTGAACTGCATGGTGGCGACGACTCCGGCCGTTTGTAGCTCGGCTGGTTGCACTGCGTGGAACTCGCTGCTCAGGCAGACTTCATTGATTGGTTTGCTGTAGCCGGGAATGGCTGCGAGCGACTCGGGCTTCGGCAGCGTGTGAAAGACATTGGCGAACGCGAACAGCGGCAGGTCGAGCGTGTTGGGCGGCATTGATGCGGCGAACGATTCGTCGTCGCGGACGGCTTCCGCGCTGCGGCAGAAGCGAGCACGCGGGTCGGGATCGACGCTGTAATAGATGTCGCACCGAACGACCGGCAGTGACTTCGCATCGGGAGTGACTCGCCACGAATCTCTGACGGGGCGTCCATTTTCAGGTCGTACATATCCTGATGCGGCGGTGCTCCGACCATGTAGATCATGATCACCGAGTTGTGCGACCGCCGAATTCCGGCGATTTGTTCCGCCCTTAGCAACCTTGGCAGCGACAGCCCTCCCATGCCTAACGCGTCGATCTTTAAGCACAGTGCGGCGAGTCATTCCGTCATAGAGTCGCTGTTCCGTGCCAGTCAATTCCAGCATGCAATGATTCCCGTCTGGTGGTTCTCAGGTCGCCCAGTCTGCTCTGAAGGTATCGTCTTTGCAGCGTCTCCCGGAATCGAAAAGCTGAAGCGAAATACGCATTAGTCGATTCTTCGTGTAGAGGACACGGCGCACTTTGGACGTCGTGCCGTGAGTCATTGCAGACAATCTCGTGACGCAAAAATCAGGCCGTCAACTGACTTCATGGACAAAACCGATTTCCCGCATGCTGCAGGGACGCGGTTCGTTGCTTCGTGTTCAAATATTAAAACAGTTCCTTAATTGGCTCACCCCGATAGATACGGTACGGGCGACCGGCGGAGTCGTGAAACTCACGGTCTGGTCCAATACCGAGACAATGAAAGATGGTGGCGGCGAGATCTTCCGGAGTGAACGCATCAGATACAGGCAGTCCGCCGTGTGCATCTGTCTGTCCGATGATCCTTCCCGGCTGGATACCCCCACCTGCAAAGAAGCAGGGAAACACATCGCCCCAGTGATGACGGCCCGGAGTAAAAATTTCACCCGAAGCGTTCCGTCCTCCTTCGGCGATCGGCGAAATGCGTGGAGTTCGCCCCATCTCCCCACACATCACAACCAGCGTCTCATCAAGCAATCCACGCGCGGATAAGTCGTCGAGGAAGCCGCTGAGGCAATGATCCAGTGACGGAAGCAGTTTGCCCTTCAGATCGCGGAATGCATTTTGATGTGTGTCCCAGCCGCGTAAGTTGATCTGCACCATCCGCACGCCTGCTTCAATCAACCGTCGCGCAACAAGAAACCCCTGGCCCCATTCTTCGCGGCCGTAAAGGTCACGCGTTGCATCAGTTTCCTGTGTCAGATCAAACGGGCTCTGCTTGCCGGGACTTGATGCCAGAATAAATCGCATGGCCTGCTGCCGACGTGCGTCCCACGCGGTGAGCGAACCGGCCTCCCCACGGTGATCGAGGTTCCGTCGGAAGTCATCGAGTCGACCAAGCAAACCCGAGCGGTCCTCCAGTCGCGAGACACCCACTCCCTCGGCTTGACCAAGATCAGGTAGATGAAAATCCGGATTGCGACAGGTCGAATTGTTCCACCAGGCCTTTGGACCAGGACCAGGTTTGCGATCAGGATCAAGATTGGGATCATCGTGACTGTAACAGTTCGGACATGAACCTCCTGCATCCGGGGCGTTGCATTTGCAGGCCAGATCGACACCAAAACGATCGAACTGCGGGCCAAGCAATCCCGACTCGCGGCCGGGGTAAGTCATCAGGTTGGCACGTGGCAATTCGATCACAGCCGGCAAACTCACATCCGCTGCCGTCGGCGCAGCGTACGCGATCATAGATCCGATCGATGGCCAGGCAATGCGACCGGATCTTGGCAGCCTGATCGATGCATTGGTATCACCGATCGGTAACGATGTCGTGCCTGTGTGAAGCAGATACATGCAACTATCATGCTCGTTGCGGAATTCGCGACCAGCAATGTGATGCATCGTCCTGACGACGGAAAACATCTGCGACCGCGCAGCAAGCTTCGGCAGGTACTCGCAAAACAACTCGCCGGGAATACGCGTCTGTGCGACCCCATATTCGCCACGGATCGTATCGGGGGCAAAGGGTTTGGGATCGAACGTCTCATGCTGCGACGGTCCGCCCGACTGAAAAATGAAGACTACTGATTTCGCTCTGACATTTCGCACGTGGCTGCCAGCAGCCTGAGCTTCCAGTCGCATCAGGTCTGAGAGTCCCAGGCCTAGCAACCCCATACCGCCAATCTGCAATAACTCACGCCGTCCAAACTGCGGATGATCAGCGCGACTGCATCCTCGCAGTGGGTTGCCACGTGTCGACGAGGTTTCAAGGCGAGTGGGAAACGAAGTCATCACGGAGCCCTGTTGGTACGGAAGTGCTGGCGTACACAGCTTTCATTCTTTCGGCCGCGCTCATAAATCAGGATGCGGTGCGTTCGGGTAGGCCACCGGTGAGTAAGCGATTGCCAATTCCGGAGTATCAAGTTTTCGTCCCTTCTCGAATTTCGAGTGCAGCGCACGATCGAGGATGCCGCTGGTCAGCAGTGTTCGTTCGACTGGATAGGTTGGCCTCCCGGAGTGAATCATTGCTTCAATCCCTTTCAGGAGAAACGCAAAGTGCGGGTAACGCGGTTCCACTCGCTCCTCATATCCGGTGGAAAGTATCTTCTGATCTTTGAGTTTCACGCCAACACCTGTCTGCCCGCCGCTGGGCAGCATAAACTGGGCACCACGAAACCCGTCGGTGTATTCAAACTGAAACAGCACGGCTCCGTCGTCTTCACGGATGTTCTTTTGGGACTTAATAATTACATCATAGACTGCGTCCATCACGTCAGTCGCAACCCAACCGTCATCGACCGCTCTCCAGACGTCCCTGCCTTCAAGACATCGGACCCATTTCACACCGTGTTCGCCGTTTCGGCGGCGTTCAACCATTGCCTGATAGGTTTCCAGTGCGTGAAACCCATAGACATCCAGACCGCTATAGCCCATACCAACCGCCGATTCAATGTCGCTTCCCAACGGCAGATCGAATTGATGACTGCGATACGCTACTGGCAATGACGATCCCGACATGAACGGCACCTTCATTTCCACGGCGCGGTCATACATCCATTTCGCGTCTTCCCAAATCGTGCTGATATGCTTGTCGTTGAAAACTGGAACAACCTTATCGTACTTTCGAAAGGCGTCGGTAATCTCTTCAAAGAACCGCTTGCGAGGATAAAGCTGCTGGCCAAGATCATTGACTGGATAATTGCCGTGCTCGCCGATGCTCAGCACGCCGTCGACTGGGATCGATTTGCCTCCAACCGTCACTGCCTTTTCAATCGAATCGAAGATCGGAATGTTGTGCTTCTTCAGGAGTTCCAGCCCAAACTCACTGCCTTCATACTGATCAATGTAGATCGATGCCAATTTGAGGGCAGGGCCCGGGCCGCCGTCGTGCTGCCAGCCTTCGAGTATCTTGGTCAGCAAGACGTCTGCATGCGAATTTTGAAAATAGACAGTAATGACCGCCGCAACCGATTTTGGTTCGGCCGATGCACGGTCTTCTGCGCAGGCAGGCCAGCCAGCAACACTTGCCGCCGCTGCACCAACACCCAGTCTTAGAAAGTCACGACGCGACTGTCCGCGCTGATGCTCTTGTCGTTGCACTTGACACCGCTCCTTTATGTGGCGAACAGCAGAACAAGTTCCGTCGTCGTAGCTTGCCCTGCGATCCAGTGGTGAAGATTGGGCGAACTCACTACCGCCTGACAGAATTGGAACTGGCTCCAAAGAGTGGAAAAATCGCCAGATTCCGGCGAGAAAAATTGCTTGTCCCAATCCTGTCAGAGCCTCTAGATCAATTCCGTGATAGGATCCTGGGGATCAGCTAGTATTTTGAAAATCAGTCTAAACAGATTTTGTTAAGTTTCCAGCATCGATACCCAAACGATTTTCAGGGAGGCACATTTATTTCTAACCAAAACGACGTCAAGTCCAACCTTGGCGTCACGGATTGTGCGCGACGCGGAAGTCCGTGCTGTCGAACTCGATGGCCTGCATCTCGTACCGCCGCGACGCGTGAGAGAAGCCATCCTCGTAGTTGAAGTAGTTGCCGCGTGCGATGCGGGACGTTCCGGTCTCGGGACCTGTCGGGTCGGTTTTGGCGCTCCGCGTGTAGTCGCCGTACCAGTCGCTCACCCACTCCCAGGCGTTGCCGATCATGTCATGGAAACCGAGTGCGTTCGCGGCCTTTGTGCCCACGGTGCGCTTGCGGCCATCCGAGTTGCCACGATGCCACGCGATCGCGGCGAGCACGCCGTAGCGAGGAGCCTGCGACCCCGCGCGGCATGCGTACTACCACTCGGCCTCGGTCGGGAGCCGGAGCCACGCCTTGCGGCAGAACTCGGCCGTCTTGGCCCAACTGGCAGGAACGGGCAGGCCGGTGCGCGTATCCGGAGCGGCCGCGGGCCCGGCTTCCGCGGGGGTGGTGGTGAAGATGACTGTGCCGTTGGCCCCCGGCTCCGCGATCTGGCGCGTAAGTAGCGGGTTTCCCTTTAAATCGACGAGTCCGACACCGCCGCTCACGATGACCGTTGGACCTCCACCCGCATCGACCTGCACACCCTGTACGCCGGGTACGATGCGCTTCGCGCCGCTGCGCGCATCGCCGCCGACGACCTTCGCCAACTGCTCCTTCGTCACCTCGCAGCGACCGAGGTAGAAGGCCTGCGTGGGCGTGACGGAATGGCCCGGAATTTCGTTCGCGAGCGCCTCGGCGTCGCCCGTGCTCTTTCCCATCGTGAACTGTCCCGGCACGACGAGCAGCATTTCGATGCCCGTGGACTTGTCCCGCACGCGCCACGGCAGGCTGGTTCGCACGATCGCCTCGCGCAGCACGGTGTCCGTGACGACCTTGGGGTCGCAGTCCTTCTCAATGACCTCGCACCACTCGAGCGATGCCGGCATACGGACGGTTTCCGTCTTCTGCGTGGACACCGGCATCACGATATCGGCGGCGTTCGCGGAACCACGCACGGCCGGCGCTGCGAATCTCGTCCGTGGCTGTGCGGGGGAGGGGGAGGGAGAGGGGGAGGGGGAGGGGGAGTTTTGTTGAGATTTTCGGGAGCATAAAAAAACGAATTCGCTGGCGGAATATCCGTACCGCCGCATGTGCCAGTGATTTTCGGAATCCCCCCCCCCCCCGTGCGGGGGAATCCCCCCCCCCAGTGCGGATTTCGTGGGCATCCCCGGCGGTCTCGTGATAGGATACCGACTATCAGCCTCTTTCCTTTCGAGTTTGCAGAGGATGTTCCATGCAAGCTGTTTTGTCCGTCTTGCTGTTTTTTTTGCTGAGTCTCTGTGCTCTTCCTGCAGGGGCTCAGCAGGTTCCCACATTCAACCGTGATATTCGTCCGATTTTGTCGGATCGTTGTTTTTTCTGTCATGGTCCGGATGGTGCGAAGCGTGAAGCGGATCTGCGTCTGGACGATCGTGACGCGGCGATTGCTGCGGGGGCGATTGTGCCGGGTGATCCTGACCAGAGTGTGCTGCTGCAGCGGGTGACAAGTGCTGACGCGGACGTGGTGATGCCGCCGCCGCATACTAAGCTGGGTCAGTTAAGTGCGGTGGAGGTGAGTTTGCTGCGGGAGTGGATTCGCGGTGGTGCCGAGTATGAGGGGCACTGGTCATTTATTCCGGTGCGGCGTGGCGGAGCGACGGACGCGACGATCAGCGGTCGGGTTGATGAATTGATTCGTCGGCAACTGTCCGAGCGGGGGTTGCAGCAGCAGCCTGTGGCTGACCGGGAGACTCTGATTCGCAGGCTCAGTTTTGATCTGACGGGATTGCCGCCGACTGCGGATGAGGTGCGAGTGTTTGTGGAGGATGCTGATCCGGAGGCGGTGCCGCATCTGGTGGATCGTCTGCTGGGGTCTCAGCGTTATGGCGAGCGGATGGCGGTGGACTGGCTGGATGTAGCGAGATATTCGGACAGTTATGGATTTCAGGTGGACCGTGAGCGTGAGATGTGGCCGTGGCGTGACTGGGTGATTGATGCGTTCAACCGCAATTTGCCGTTTGATCAGTTTGTGACGTGGCAGCTGGCGGGTGATCTGCTGCCCCAGGCGACTCAGGAGCAGATTCTGGCGACGGCTTTTAATCGGCTGCATCAGCAGGAGTCTGAGGGGGGCAGTGTGGAGGAGGAGTATCGTGTGGAGTATGTGAGTGACCGGGTGCAGACTTTTGCCACGGCGTTTTTGGGTCTGACCTTTGAGTGTGCGCGCTGTCACGACCACAAGTACGACCCGATTACTCAGCGTGAGTATTATCAGTTGTTTTCGATGTTTCAGAACATCGACGAGGCGGGTTTGTATTCTTATTTCACGCCGTCCCCGCCGACTCCTGCACTGACGATGACGGATGCTGCGTCTGAGGCGAAGCTGTCGGAGCTGCGGCAGCGGGTGATGGAGGCGGAGTCAGTTTTGCAGGGCGAGCGTGTGGCGGGTACGGAGCGTTTTGCCGGCTGGCTGGCCGGGGTGGTACCTTGTGAAGTGGCGTTGCTGTCTGGAGAGCAGGGGCGGTTTGGTTTTGACGGTCAGCAGGGTGGCCAGCTGGTGAACAGTGTGCGGGTGGATCAGCCGGCGGTGCTGCGTGGTGAGAATCGTCTGGTATCTGGTCGTGTGGGTGAGGCGGTGCAATTTTCGGGAGACGATCCGGTAGATCTTCCGCTGGGTAATTTTGATCGGCATCATTCCTTCAGTGTGTCGTTATGGCTGCAGACACCCTCCGTGAATGCTCGTGCTGTCGTGATGCATCGTTCGCGGGCGTGGACTGACGCGGCCAGTCGGGGGTATGAGTTACTGATTGAGGATGGTCGTTTGAAGTGGTCACTGGTTCATTTCTGGCCTGGGAATGCGGCATCGGTGGGTATGCGGCAGCTGTTGCCGCTGAATGAGTGGGTGCATGTGACGGTGGTTTCGGATGGCAGCAGCAGTGCGTCGGGTTTGTCGATTTATGTGAATGGCCATCTAGCGGAGACTGACGTCATTCGCGACTCGCTGACACGCGAGATCACGGGTGGCGGCGGCGACAACATCGCTTTGGGTGAGCGTTTTCGGGACCGGGGATTTCGGGGTGGTTTGATCGATGATGTGCGGGTGTTTGATGTGGGTTTGACGGAGCTGGAGTGTCTGGCGGTGTTTGATGCGGCGGCGGCGGCGACGGAGTTGGGCGCGGGTGGTGCGGGTGCAGTCGGTGGCGGAGCTGGTTTATCGGACAGTGTGCGGCGGCAGTTGCTGGAGTGGTATTTGCGGCGGCGGGACGCGGGATATCAGGGGGCCTGGCAACGCCTGCAGGAGGCTCGGCGGGCGGCAGCGGAGTATTTTCAGGGTTTGAAGGAGATTATGGTGATGCGTGAGCTGGCAGAGCCGAAGCCAGCGTGGGTGTTGTTTCGTGGCGAGTATAATCAGCGTCGTGAGCAGGTGCAGGCGGGAGTCCCTGCTGCATTATCTCCTTTTCCCGAGGGTGCTCCGCGGAATCGTCTGGGTCTGGCTCGCTGGCTGACCAGTCCTGATCATCCGTTGCTTGCGCGAGTGACAGTGAATCGTATCTGGCAGAGTTTGTTTGGTCGGGGTCTGGTGCGAACTGCGGAGGATTTTGGCAGTCAGGGCAGTCGTCCGTTGTATCCGGAGGTGCTGGACGAGTTGTCGGATTATTTCATTCGCAGTGGCTGGGATGTGAAGCGACTGGTGCGAGCGATAGTTCAGACGGGGACGTATCAGCAGCGCAGTGTGGGATCGACCGGTTTGATGGAGGATGATCCGGACAACGAGTGGCTGGCTCGCGGGCCGCGATTTCGGTTATCGGCTGAGATGATTCGTGACAATGCGCTGCTGGCAGCGGGGTTGTTGCAGGAGCGGATTGGTGGTCCGCCGGTGAATCCTTATGAGATGACAGAGGCGTTTAAGCCGGCGGGTGTGAGTGGTGGAGACGAGGCGTATCGCCGGAGTGTGTATACGAGCTGGCGTCGGACGAGTCCGCCGCCGGCGATGCTGGCCTTTGATGCTCCGAGGCGAGCGGTGTGTACGGCGAAGCGGGAGCGTACGGATTCTCCGTTGCAGGCGTTGATTTTGTTGAATGGTGTGCAGTATGTGGAGGCAGCGCGGGTGCTGGGTGAGCAGTTGTGGCGGGGCAGTGGTGGTGATGTGGAGGCGATGATTCGTAAGGGGTGTTTGCGGTGCTGGAGTCGTCTGCCGGACGCGTCGGAGCTGGTGATTCTGCGTCGGTTGTGGGTGGAGCAGCTGGAGCATTTTGCGGCGCGACCGGAGCGTGCGGCGGAGTTGTTGTCGGTGGGGCAGCGGAAGGCGGCAGCGGGACTGTTGCCGGCGGAGGCTGCGGCAGCGACCGTGCTGGCTCAGGCGATGCTGTCTTACGACGAGTGTGTCGTGCGTCGGTAGTGTGGTGTGGTGTGTGGCTGTTGCTGTGTTGAGGGGACGGTGCATGCTGTCGAACGTTTTATTTCAGAATCGCCGGACTTTTCTGTCGCATTCGGGTTTGGGTCTGGGATCGATTGCGCTGGCTGATTTGTTGTGTCGTGAGGTGGGTGCGGGGGAGGTTGAGGAGCAGGCGGTGACGAGCGCGGGCATTTCCGGTGTGCCTGGCGTGTCCCATTTTGCCCCGCGTGCAAAGCGAGTGATTTATCTGTTTATGTCGGGTGGTCCGTCGCAGCTGGATTTGTATGACTACAAGCCATTGCTGAAGCAGCGTCATGGCGAGCAGTTGCCGGATTCGGTGCGTGGTGGTCAGCGTCTGACGGGAATGTCGGGGAATCAGTCATCGATTCCGCTGGTGGGTTCACCGTTTGGTTTTCGGCAGTATGGTGGTGGCGGAGCGTGGTTTAGTGATTTGCTGCCGCATACGGCGGGTGTGGCGGACGAGCTGTGTGTGATTCGGTCGTTGTATACGGAAGCGATCAATCATGGGCCGGGGGTGACGATGTTCCAGACGGGGACTCAGATTGCCGGTCGTCCGAGTATTGGAGCGTGGCTGAGTTATGGTCTGGGGCAGGACAACGAGGACTTGCCTGCATTTGTGGTGTTGATAACGAGGGACAAGGGCGGGCAGCCTTTGGGTGCTCATTTGTGGGGCAGTGGTTTCCTGCCGACTCGTCATCAGGGCGTTTTATTTCGGGCGGCGCGGGATCCGGTGTTGTACCTGGGGAATCCGGCGGGGGTGGACGCAGGCAGTCGTCGTTTGCTGCTGGATCGTCTGCGTGAGCTGCACGAGCATCAGCATGAGCGGATGCCGGATCCGGAGATTCGTTCGCGGATTGATCATTATGAGATGGCGTATGCGATGCAGTCGAGTGTGCCTGAGGCGACGGATATTTCGGGAGAGCCGCAGCATGTGCTGGACAGTTATGGTCCGGACGTGACGAAGCCGGGCACATTTGCGGCAAACTGTCTGCAGGCGCGGCGACTGGCGGAGCGTGGTGTGCGATTTATTCAGCTGTATCACCAGGACTGGGATCATCACGGGGGGTTACCGGGAGCCTTGCCGAAGCTGTGTCAGGAGACGGACCAGCCAGCAGCGGCTCTGATTCGTGATTTGCGCATGCGGGGACTGCTGGATGACACGCTGGTGGTTTGGGGCGGCGAGTTTGGTCGAACGAATTATTGTCAGGGGAGGATTCAGCCAAACTTTGGGCGTGACCATCATCCGCGTTGTTTTAGTGTGTGGCTGGCGGGTGGTGGTGTGAAGGGTGGTACGGTGTTTGGTGAGACGTGTGAGTTTGGCTATAATGTGGCGACGGATGGTGTGCACATACATGATTTGCAGGCGACGATGCTGCATTTGCTGGGGATTGATCATGAGCGGCTGACGTATAAGTTTCAGGGGCGTCGTTATCGGCTGACCGACGTGCATGGTCGGCTTGTGACGGGGATTTTGTCTTAGGGGTGTGTGATGGCCGGGATGGTGACTTTGAGGCGGCGTGAATTTTTGGGTGCGGCTGTGTTGCCGTGGCTGGGTTCGTGTGCGTCTGGCGGGGGTGTTGGGCAGGCTGAGCTGCCGGTAGCGGCATTGATTACGGCTTATTACCCGGTAAGTCATGCGGATGTGATAGCGTCGAAGATTTTGGAGGGTTATTTGCGGAACGGGGGGATGCCGCGTCCGGGTTTGAAGCTGGTTTCGATGTATGTGGAGCAGCAGCATCCGCATGACATCAGCGGTGAGCTGGCGCGTCGGTATGGAGTGCGGCTGTGTGGTTCGATTGACGAGGCGATTAGTCTCGGGACGTCTCGAGTGCAGGTTGCGGGTGTGCTGAGTATTGCGGAGCACGGTGACTATCCGGTGACGGAGCTGACGGGTCAGAAGATGTATCCGCGGCGACGATTTTTTGACGAGTCGGTGGCGACGTTTCAGCGGTGTGGTTCCGTGGTGCCATATTTCAACGACAAGCATCTGGGCTGGCGGTGGTCGGATGCTGAGGCGATGGCTGGGACGGCTTGTCGGCTTGGTTTTCCGCTGTTGGCAGGGTCATCGGTGCCATTGGCGTGGCGATTTCCGCAGCTTGAGTTGCCAATGGGTTGTGAGGTTGAGTCGGCTCTGACAGTGGGCTATGGGCCATTGGAGGACTATGGTTTTCATGCCCTGGAGGCTCATCAGTGCATGCTGGAGCGTCGTCGGGGTGGCGAGTCGGGTGTGAGTGGGGTGAGTGTTGCGGTGGGAGCGGGGATTCGTGAGCTGGAGCGCGCTGGTGAGTGGTCGGGTGAGTTGTTTGCGGCGGCGATGTCGGTGCTGCCGCGGGGTGCGGCGTCAGCGGCGGCCTGGGATCCGCTCCAAGCAGAGTACGAGGGTGTGCGTAATCAGCCGGCGGCATATGTGATGCAGCATGCGGACGGTCTGCGATCGGCGGTGATCATGACGGCCGGATTTGCGGGCGGATTTGCGTTTGCCTGTCGGCTGAAGGGGCGGAAGGAGCCATTGGCGTGCTGGTTTCGGCTGCAGGAGGGTGGAGTGTTTGGGCATTTTTCGTACCAAGTGGATGCGATTGAAGCGACGCTGCGAGCGGGTCGGGCGGTGTACCCGGTGGAGCGTACATTACTGACGACGGGTGTGCTGGATCGATGCATGCAGCTGCTGGCAGCGGGTGGTGGCCACGCTGAGACTCCTGAGCTGACTTTTGGCTATGCGGGGGGTGACTGGGTATTTGCGAATCATCCAAAGTCGCGGCTGGAGGTGCCTTATGAGTGAGTGTGTGGGGAGAGTGTGTGCAGTGGTGCTGATGTGTATGGTAATTGCTGGTCAGTTCCGACCGGCTGTTGCGATGCAGCAGGCAGGGGTGCAGGTTCAGGCTGGGTCCGAGTCGGCATCTCAGGGGGTAATGTCGGCGCTGTCGTTGTCGGAGCGGATTGATCGTGAGCTGGAGGGAGTGGTCCCGGGTCTGGAGCTGCTGGAGGCGAGTGCAGCGGAGTTTCAGCGGCGGATTTATCTGGATTTGGCGGGTCGAGGTCCGACGGTGACTGAGAGTGAGGCGTATTTCCGGCGTCTGGAGTCTGAGCCCGGGGCGGCTGAGCGGATTCGTGAAGATCTGATTGAGGAATTGCTGACTGGCGGTGAGTTTGACCGGTATTATGCGCGGGTGCTGGAGGTGATGTTTACGGAGCGTCGTGAGACGATTTCGGTGCTAGAGTTTCGGGGCTGGATTCAGCGCTGGCTGGAGGAGCGTCGTCCGCTGAACGAGTTATGTGCGGAGATACTGGCGGCTGACGGAACGGGTGAGCAGATGCGTCCGGCGGCGGCATTTGTGCTGAATCGTGCCGCTGAGCCGCACCAGGTAACTCGGGACATCGGTCGGATTTTTTTTGGCCGCGACATTCAGTGTGCGCAGTGTCATGATCATCCGCTGGTGGCGGATTATGAGCAGTCGGAGTATTTTGGGATTCTGTCATTTGTGAGTCGGACGTATGTATTTCAGGACGAGAAGCGGGGCAATTTGCCGTTTCTTGGTGAGAGGGGTGAGGGATTACTGGAGTATGCATCGGTATTTAAGCCGGGCGCGGGTCGTGCGGCGGCGCGGCCGGTGCTGCCGATGGCGATGGCGATGGATGCCGAGCCGGAGTTTGGTGATGCGGCTGATCTTTATGTGGTGGTGCCGGACAAGGATCGTCGCGGGGTACCTCGATACAGCCGTCGGCAGCAGCTTGCCGTTTTGGCGACTCATCCGGAGAACCAGTCTTTCAATCGCAATCTGGCGAATCGTTTATGGGCTGAGGTGATGGGTGTGGGTGTGGTGCATCCTGTGGACATGCATCATGGCGGGAATCCGCCGATTTCGGCGGCATTGTTGCGGATTTTGTCGGAGGGTCTGGTGGAGCAGGGATATGACCTGCGTGGATTTGTGCGTGAGATTGTGAGATCGCGGGCGTATCGTCGGAGTGTGCGTGAGCCTGATCTGGAGCGGTGGTCTGGTCCAGCTGGTGGAGTGGCGGGACTAGCCGAGCAGGTTTTGCGGCTGGAGGCGGTGCGTGGGGAGTTGCAGCCGCGACTGCAGCAGATTGAGTCTGAGGGTGTTGAGGCGTTGCAGCAGCTGAAGAAGGCAGAGGGGGCTGTTGATCGACTGCTGCTTCAGGTGCAGTCAGCGCGACAGCAGTTACAGCAATTTACGGAGCAGCGGGATCAGGAGCAGTTGCGTCTGGCGGGGCTGCAGCCGGAGTTGCAGCGTCACAGGGGGCAGGTGGAGTTGTTGCAGGGTGCGGTGTCGTCACTGGATCTGGTGTTGCAGCAATTATTAGGTGATGAGACGCTGGTGCGGGAGCGTGAGCGTCTGCAACTGTCCTTGAAGGCTCGTCAGGAGGCGCGAGCGGTCCATGAGGAGCGTGTTGAGGAGTGTGCGGAGGCGTTGGAGCGAGCGACGAATCGAGTGGAGGACCAGCGAGTGCGTGTGCTGGCTTTGGCGAATCGTCGGCTTGCGTTGAGTGAGTTCGTTGTGGAAGCGCGTGGGGTTCAGCGTCGAGTGCAGCAGCGTCGGCAGGAGCTGCTGGATGCGGTATCAGACAGTGAGCAGCGGGCTGAGCAGCTGCGCGTATTGAGTGGCTGGCTGGAGCTGCGTGAGCGGCTGCGGAGCGGGGCGGGTGACGGGGATCTGGTGGTGGAGCTAAGTCGGCGTGAGGTGGCGTTGCGGGAATTGTGGCGACGGAGTTATGTGGTGCGTGGTTTGCGGGTGTTGAATCCGGAGCAGATGTCGGGAGCGACTTATACGGCTTTGGAGCTGGGCCAGGGTGTGAGGCGGAAGGCGGAGTCGGACTGGGCTGAGAGGGTGCGGGAGAATGCTGCGGAGCGGGACGATGTGGCGTCGCGGGTGAAGTTTGTGGGTGCGGCGGTTGCGGGGCATCAGTGGGACACGGTGGAGGATCTGCTGGTGTCTCGCTTTTCTGCTCCTGCGGGTACCCCGCAGGACAGTTTTTTTGCGACGGTGGATCAGGCCCTGACGATACAGAATGATCCGACGTATCAGGGCTGGCTGAAACCTGGTGAGGGCAATCTGGCGGAGCGACTGGGAGCGAAGGGTGATGCGGGTCAAATTGTGGAGCAGTTGTATTTGAGTGTGTTGTGTCGGCGGCCGGATGCAGAGGAGCGCGAGTTTGCGCTGGGCTTGCTGACGGTGTCGGAGGTTGAGCGCGCGGCGGTGCTGCAGGAGTTGTTGTGGGGGTTGCTGGCTTCGACGGAGTTTCGGTTTTCGATGTGAGTGGCTGGAAGGCGGAGAGTAGCAATGAGCGGGACGGTTTATCGGCCGTGTGGCACGATTGATCATGGGCTTGCGCGGCGGCAGTTCATGGGTGAATTTTTGACAAGTGGTGCGATGTTGGCGGGCACCAGTTTGTTTTCGCATCCGCTGGGTGCGGGTGAACTGGCGGCGCGTGGTCGTTCGATGGTGGTGGTGTATCTGAACGGCGGGATCAGTCAGTTTGAGTCGTGGGATCCGAAGCGGGATGTGGAAACCGGTGGTCCGTTTCGGGAGATTTCCACGACGGTGCCGGGAGTGCAGATTTCTGAGTTATTGCCGCGAACAGCGCAGCACATGCATCACATGGCGTTGATTCGCAGTATTAGTACGGATCTGGATGATCATGGTTTGGCGAACAATCTGGTGCGGAGCGGCCGGATGACTCGCACGGCCACCGAGTATCCGGAGTTGGGTGCGGTGGTGGCGCGTGGTCTGGAGCGGTCTGATTTTCCGCTGCCTGGGCATATCACGACGCTGGCGGGGGGAGCGAGTGGTCGTGCGAACAATGCGGCGTATCTGGGTCCGGCATATGCGAGTGTGGGTGTGGGTGCTGAGCAGGGTGGCATTGTGAATGCGAAGCTGCCGGACGGGATGACGGTGGCGGTGGACAGTCGTCGTCATGACTGGCGGCGGTTTGTGAACAGTCGTCATCGCAGTCGGGTGCAGTCTGCGGAGCTGGATGCGTATGCGCAGAGTTATGAGCAGGCCTTGCGGCTGATGGAGAAGCGGGATCTGTTTGATATTTCTCGTGAGTCTTCGGCGGTGCAGGCGGCTTATGGGAAGTCGGAATTTGGTCGGCAGTTGTTATTGGCGCGGCGGTTGGTTGAGCAGGAGGTTCCGTTTATTGAGGTGCAGCACGCGGGCTGGGATTTTCATCACAACAATTTTGAGTTTCATTTGCATTATGTGGCGGATTTTGACGGGCCATTTGCCTGTTTTCTGGGGGATTTGTCTGAGCGTGGTCTTTTGGAGCGGACGCTGGTGATAGTGATGACGGAATTCGGGAGGACTCCGAATATAAACGCGGGGTATGGTCGGGATCATTATCCGAAGGCGTGGTCGATGGCGGCAGCGGGATGTGGGATTCAGCATGGTGCGGTGATAGGTGCGACGGATGCGAAGGGGGTGGAGGTGACTGAGCGGAAGGTGGATCACCGGCATTTATTTCACACGTGGCTGCGAGCGGTGGGGATTGATTCGGGGGGTCAGTTTGAGATTGGGGGCAGGAAGTTTCCGATTGCGGATCCGGCGTTTGGTCCGATAGAGGAGTTGCTGTCATGACTGAAGAGGTATTTGATCCGCGGTCAGCTCGGCCGTTATCGGACTGGGCTTATACGGCGCGATTATTGTGCTGTCGTACGGATCCGACGGGGCGTTATGTGGTGGCTGGAGCGACGGACGGTACGGTGCAGCGTTGGGAGATTGATACGGGAGAGCGGGTATCGCTGGTTGGGCATGAGAACTGGGTGCGTGCTCTGGCTTTTGCGCCGAACGGCAGGGTGTTGCATTCGGGGGCTTATGACGGGCGTCTGTTGAGCTGGGATCTGGAGTCTGGGGGGGTGCAGCCGGTGCGGTCTGTGGAGGCTCATCGTGGCTGGCTGAGGGGTCTGTCGGTGAGCACGGACGGGGCGTGGGTGGTCAGTTGTGGCAATGACAGGCTGGTGAAGGTCTGGTCAACGACGGACGGCAGTCTGGTGCGGGAGTTTTCGGAGCATGTGGATCTGCCGTATTGTGTGCAGTTTGTGCCGGGTGCAGCGGAGCTGGTGAGTGGAGACATCCGTGGTAACGTGCTGCACTGGCGTGTGGACGACGGAGTGGTGTTGCGGTCATTTGATGCGGGTGCGATGTTTTCGCATGTGGGTGATATTGCGCCATTTGGCGGAGCGATTGGATTGACTTTCAGTCCGGGTGCGGAGCGACTGACGGTTTCAGGGCTGCACAAGGTTTCGAATGCGCCGGCGGGAAATCGGCGTGGAGTGGCGATGTCGTTTGACTGGCTGACGGGTGAGAAGCAGCCGTTGCAGGAGTGTGGTCAGAAGGAGCTGGACGCGACGATGTGGCGGGCGTTGTATCATTCCAGCGGTGTTTTGCTGGGTGTGCTGGAGAAGCAGGTTGGATTTTGGCAGGGGGCTGCGGCGGAAGTTTTTCACCTGCTGTCGACTCCTGAACATATTTTCGATCTGGACCTGCACCCGACTCGAGCAGATTTGTATACTGCCCACTTTGACGGTCACGTGCGTGGCTGGCGTCTGGCGGGTGAGAAGCGAGTTTAGGGGGGGCGGATGCGATTTCTGGTATTGGCGCGCCGTGGCGGATTTTTCAGCGAGCTGATCAGCTGGATGATTCGGGTGGTGATTTATGACATTTGCATCACGACGATTTCGGAGGTGCTGGGTGTGCCGCGATTTGTGGCTTTGTTGATTTTCCTCGGCATTTTGGCAGCCATTTCGATTGGCGGTTATTATTTGAGGCAGCGGAATGCGAGTGGATTTGAGGATTGAGTAAGGTCCGGAGTGTGCGGCATGAATTTTCAGATTCAGTGTGCGCCGGTGTTCAGTGTGATTGAGTTTCAGCTGAACAGTGGTGAGCAGGTGATTGCTCAGCCGGACAGTATGGTGTCGATGACTTCGGGGATGCAGATCCGGGCATCGGCGGGTACGGGTACTGGAGTTGTGGGCAGAAGCTGGCGGGCGGGTTTTCGCAGTCTGCTGGGAGGCGAGTCTTTTTTCCGAGCGATCTTCGAGGCTCGTCGTGATGACCAGGTGCTGTTGCTGGCCCCGGAAAGTTACGGCGAGATTTTGTCGATTGCCTTGTCGGAAAGCGACAGCATGTATCTGACTCGTGGTTCTTATCTGGCTCACACGGGGGACTGCAGTCTGGACATTCGTTATGGCGGCATGAAGGGTGTGATGTCGAAGACGGGTTTATTTTTGCTGCAGATTACTGGTCCGGGTCAGTTGTTTTGTCAGACCTATGGTGCGATTCGTGAGCGTGTGCTGGTTGAGGGCGAGAAGTTTCTGGTTGACAATCGGTATGTGGTGGCATTTTCGAGTTCGCTGCAGTACGAGCTGGTGCGGTCCAGTGAGCGTCTGACGGATTCTTTTTTTTCTGGTGAGGGTTTTATCAATCGTTTCACGGGACCTGGGCGTTTGCTTTATCAGACTCGTGTGAAGCCGGCTGGTGGCATGTTGCGACTGTTGTTCAGCGCGGTTACGTGACAGTGGGTCTGGGACAGGTGGAAGTTGAAACCGTCAACTGGAACTCGCTGGCGATCGGCCGGACGGGTGTTTGCGGGTGATTTGCGACGAAGAGCTGGTGGCTGGTGGCGGTGCGACTGGATCAGCAGCCTGAGATATTGTTTCAGCTGCGGAATGTGGATCACATGGAGCTGATTGGCAGGGCTGGAACGGCGGTGGCTCTGGACGAGGCACTGGGAACGTCGTCGCGGGAGGAATTTGCGGAGGGAGATTTGAGTTCGATTTTTGGGATTGAGCTGGGTTTTGGGGATGTGGTGTCTGAGGTGGCGGAATCCTTGGGGGTATTGGCGGTGAGGCGGGGAAGAACGCGTCGGGGAGGGCCGTGAGTAAAGCAGCAGGAAAAGCAGCAGGGAAAACGGTGGCAAACGCAGTAAAAAACGCAGTCAAAAAGCCGGTCAAAAAGGCCTCGGAAAATCTGGCGAAGGAGATTTTGAAGAAAGTGGCGACGAAGTTTTTGTAAAAAGCTGTGCCGGGGCTGGCGACGAAGGCAAAGCAGAGGGCGGCGAAAAAGGCGGCGACGAAGGCAGCGGGTAAAGGCCGTGGAAGGGGCAGGCCGGATGTTTGAGATGCGGGCGGTGGTTCCGGCGGATGCAACGGAGTTTCTGTGTGTTTCTGAGGGCAGTGATTTATTTCAGCGCGAGGAGTTGAGTGCGGTCCAGGGGATGTTGAGCGGGCACTTTGCGGCTGGTGGGGGCAGTGAGCATTCGACTCCGGTTTACGAGTCGGGAGGTGTTTTGCGGGGCGTGGTGTGTTTCACTGAGCGGCCGCTTGCGGACCAGGTGTGGGATCTGCAGATGATAGCGGTGGAGGGGTCTGAGCGGCGGCGTGGCGTCGGTTCGCGGATGCTGCGTGTGGTGGAGGATCTGGTTCGTCAGCGGTGTGGCAGAATACTGTGGATCGAGACCAGTGATCGGGGTGGTTTTGAGCGAACGCGGCAGTTTTGAACGAACGCGGCAGTTTTATGGGAGGCATGGTTACGTGGAGGCGGCGCGGATTCCGGACTATTTCTCGGACGGCGATGGCAAGGTGTCGTTTGTGCGACGGGTGGGTGGCGGGCCGGATTTTACGGTGGGAAACTGAACTGGTCAGCGGGTTGTATTTTGGGGTAGATTTCTGGCTGGTTGTGGCTGGCGGGATGCCGGTTGGTGCTGGTGCTGGAATTCAGGGAGGCTGAGTACCGATGGAACTGTTGTGTCCGATTCTGGGCCGGGTGACTCGTGTGCGACCGACGGCATTTCGTTCGGGTGAGTGGCAGGTGGTGCAGTGCGAGGAAACGGGTTTTGTGTTTTTGGCGAATCCGCCGTCTTACGAGGCGCTGACGAGTGAGCATGCGTGGGAGGTGACATCAGCGGCGGAGAAATTGCGGCGGAAGTCAGCGGAGCCGATGTTGTCGAAGCTGTCTTTGGCGGCAGCGCGACTGAAGCTGCGCCTGTTTCCTCGCCGGAATCGTTTCTTCACTTTGGCTCAGAGGCAGTGTGCATTTCTGTCGGATGATCGGCCGATTCGGATTTTGGACATTGGGTGTGCGGCGGCCGATCTGCTGCGGGATTTGCAGGGGCGATTTGCAGCGACAGGTCGAGGGATCATACCGCTGGGGATAGAGGTTTCGGCGCATTTGGCGCGGCTGGCTCATGAGACATGTGCGGGCATGGGTGGTCGGGTGGTGTTTGCGAATGCGGTGGATGGTGCCGGGCAGTTCGGTGCGGAGAGTGTGGATCTGGTGATTATGTCTTCCTTTCTGGAGCACGAGGCTCAGCCGCTGGTACTGCTGAGGAAGCTGCACCGAGTGCTTTCGGTGAATGGCACGGTGGTGTTGAAGGTGCCGAATTTTGCCTGTGTGAATCGGTTCCTGCGAGGGGGTCGCTGGTGTGGGTTTCGGTATCCGGATCACGTGAATTATTTTACTCCGGCTACCCTGCGGCGGCTGGCTGCTGAGTCTGGTTTTGAAGTGTTGCAGGGCTGGCTGGATTGTTTGCTGACGAGTGACACGATGTATGCGGTATTGCGCAAGTCTGCTGCGTCCGGGGCTGTGTCTGATTCTGGTGTGGCGGTTTTATCACATCGTCGAGCGGCATAGCGGTCTGTTCAGCGGGGGTAGACTTCCAGCGGGTTTGGTGCTGCCGCGAGATCTCGACCGAGTTGTTCGGAGTTGCAGCATTCGTTGAGTCGGGATCCCTGCTGCAGCATGTGCAGCAGCTGTCGGAGTGTGGCTTTTTCTCCGGAGTGGAATCCATCGACAGCTTCGGTATCGTCGGCACCGAGGCTGGCGAGTGAGGGCAGGCAGTGGAGTTCGTGGCTGGTGCCGCTGAAGATCTGCTGCAGGGCCACGGGCAATTGATCGAGGTACTGGTGTCGTCCTGATTTCTGCAGGGCACGGCTGACGGGGTCAGCGAAGGGTGGCAGGACGGCGATGACGTGAATTTTGAGTTCTGAGCAGTTCTGCAGGAGCGACTGCAGGCTGTTGAGTGCTGCGATATCGGGGGTCTTGCCGAACTGGAATCGGTCACTGCCGGAAGCAATGCGTCGAAGTGTACCGGCGAACTGGAAATCGGGTGTTTGGGGGTCATTTGCCAGTCGCTGCTGGATCTGTCGACCGTAGGCGAACGAGCCATCCGGTCGAAAGCCTTTGGCGTTCTGCCATGCGTTCAGTCCCCATGGGTTATCGGGGCGCTGCTGCAGCAGGGGCATGAGTCCGATGCGGCCGCGAGCGAGGTCGGTGCAGACATCGGGCAGCAGTCTGAGTCCTGTTCTGAGGTTGTATGACGGGTTTTGGGTCCAGCGTTCGGGGCTTGTGTTTCCGGATTCCGCGATCCAGGCTGAGTTGAACATCCACTGATCGAGAGCGATGAGCAGTGTTTTGGGGTGTCGATCTGTGGGGATGAGTGAAAGGAATGTCTGGAAATCTGCTGTGGTCAGGATGGTGTAGCCGGCGTTCCAGAACGGGCAGACGAACATCTCGCGGCGAAACTGGAGGACTCGTGACGATCCGATGGCCAGCACATCCTGGGGTGGCATCAGCAGCAATGCCTGTCGTTTCATCCACGGATAGTTTTGTTCATTCCATGCGTAGCCAATGAGTCCGCGATTGTATTTGAGTGACTGCTGGAGTGTGGGTTCGAGGTCGCGGAAGGCTTCTCCGGTGCATGCGAGTATGGTGCAGGATGGCACTGCTGCGAGCAGCAGTGGCAGTGCGAACAGCATCAGTTTCAGGAGAAACAATTCAAGTTCCCGGCGGTTGCTGGTGTGTGTGTCGATCTGTTGATTGTGTGGTAGCGGTGACATGTCAGTGCGGGGTTTCAGAACTGGAAGTAGATGAAGTCCTGTTGTTCTCCGCCGTATTTCAGCAGCAGGAAGATGACGGTGTAGCAGATAAGCCAGCGGGCCCAGCGGGGTGGTCCGCTGGCGGAGAATTCGAGTGCGTGTGTTCGACCTCGCTGAATCCATTCGGCGGCGAGGAATGCGGCAACGAGAATCCAGACGTGAGTGGGGACGGAGAGGCCTGAACCGGACTGCAGTGTGAAGACGCGGCTGAGAATCTGGATGGCGTGAGTCACGGAGTTAGCACGGAAGAAGGTCCACGACAGCATGGTGATGAGAAAGGTAGCGGCGATGTGGAGGGCTTCGCGGGGCTGAGGCAGCACTGGTGCATTGGGCGGGAAGGGTTGAAAGCGGCGTGGAGAGGCGGAGAGTTGGAGGGGCAGGAACCACAGAGCATTGATGAGTCCCCATGCGGGAAAGGTCCAGTTGGCACCGTGCCATAGTCCGCTGACGAGAAAGACAACGATAGTGTTGCGGATCATGCGTGGTTTGGAGCAGCGGCTGCCGCCGAGTGGCAGGTAGAGGTAATCGCGGAACCAGGTGGACAGTGAGATGTGCCAGCGGCGCCAAAATTCGGCGATATCGCGTGAGAAGTACGGGAAGGCGAAATTCTGCATGAGTGAGAAGCCAAACAGCCTGGCGACTCCAACTGCAATATCTGAGTAGCCTGAAAAGTCGCAGTAGATCTGAATGGTGAAGAGGAAGATGCCGGCGAGGAGTGTGATGGCGGAGGCGTGGTTTGAGTGTTCGAAGGCATGGTTTGCGAGTGCTGCGCAGTTATCAGCGATCACGATTTTCTTGAAAAGTCCCCAGAGTGCCTGGCGGCAGCCGTCGACAGCGGCGGGCATGGAGAAGCGGCGGCTGACGAGGAATTGCGGCAGCAGGTGCCCTGCTCTTTCGATGGGTCCGGCGACGAGCTGTGGAAAGAAGGTGATGAAGGCGAGCCAGGCGATGAGGTTGCGAGTGGGCTGCAGTTGTCGGCGGTAGACATCGATGGAGGCGCTGACGGTCTGGAAGGTGTAGAAGCTGATACCTACGGGCAGTACGAGGTCGAGTCTGGCTGCGGCGGGGCTGAAGCCAGCAAGTGCCAGTGCATCATTGAGTGAACCAATGAAGAAATTGCAGTATTTGAAGACGGCGAGGATCCCGAAGTTGATCAGCAGGCTGCAGCTGAGCAGAGCTTTGCGGGCAAGAGCATTTTCTGAGGTGTGGATGAGGTTGCTGACGGTGAAATCGAGTGTTGCGGAGAACAGAATGAGTGCGAGGAAGCGGGGGTCCCACCAGCCGTAGAAGACGAGGCTGCCGGCGAGCAGAACGAGGTTCTGCAGTTGCCATGATCTGCCGCAGGCGAACCAGCATGTGAAGAACATGACTGGGAGGAACACGGCGAATTCGAAGGAGTTAAAGAGCATGGCGGTTGAGGTGTGTCAGCGGTTTGTCAGGCGGCGCTGGATTCGTGAGCCGTGGTGCTGATCTGGCAGCTATGACGGGACGCTGGCTGTGGCAGGATGAGTGCTCCGGCGGCGGCAAAATCTTCGTAGGTGGCCTGAAGTTCGCGCAGGTAGTCTGGTGAGGTTTCTGTGGGCATAAATGGTCGGATATCAAAGCAGGTTACGGGTCTGCCGTAGATGGCGGGCAGGCTGCGAGCGACTGAAGACATCCAGGTGACGAAGGCTTTGGGCAGGTAGCCTTCGCGGAGCCCGAAGAATTCGGCAAGGTATGGCAATTTTTCGGCGTTTGGTGGTCCGCTGGTTTCGCGGGGGTGCAGGATAAAGCGGCAGCGGCTGGCGTTGTGGTGCTGCATGGCTGCAGCGACGGTGGCAGCAACATCGAAGTTTAGTCCGAGGTCGCGGTGCAGTGGCTGCGAGAGGAAGACGATTTCGTCGCGGACGGGCAGTTTTGCGGAGACCTGCTGTCGGAAAACGCGATAGTCGTTGGTGATGATGGACTCGGGTGGCATATCGAGTGCATAGCTGGTAAAGAAGCGAGCCCTGCTGAGGTCGGGCAGTCTGGTGTTTTGTCCGGGGATGAACTGTTTGAGGGAGCGACGGGCGGAACTCTGATTACGCCACGAGTTGACTGCCGACTGAAGGACTCCGGCACCACCATCAAACACGAACAGTTGCTGATGTGGAAAAGAGTTGATGAGGTGTCGCTGCTGGGTCTGGAAGCCACCTGTCCAGAGGCTGTGGCAGGTCCCGATTTGCTGCTGCAGTTTTCGGGCTGTGAGTGGGAACAGAAGCTGTGAGAGTCGGCTGAGGCGCAGATTCCATGTTTGAGTCCAGCGCTGATCGATGGCATCAGCGGAGAGTTCTGCGAGTCGGGCGTGTTTTTTTGCAGATCGCGGGCTGTGGAAGACGACGAGGAAGTTGTCGTCGTGGGGGTGAAACCGATCGCGTGCCTCAGCAGCGTTCAGGATCTGCAGTGGAGTGCAGGCGAGGAAGAGGTTGGCAGTTCGATTTGGCGACATGGGTAGCGACCGGGTCTGGTGTAATTAAGCCGCTGCGCGGAGTGTGTTGAGTGGTGGCAGCATTTCGAGTGCGGCGTGGAGTACGGTATCGACGGGCAGTCTGGTGAGGTCACCATCGGGTGCCTGGAGGCAGCGATTGCGTGGTTCTTCGAGTGGGAAGGCGCCAAATCGTGCCGGGCTGGTGGGTCCGAAGAGTGCGAGGGTTGGTTTACCGAGGGCGGCGGCCATGTGCAGTGGTCCGCTGTCATTGGCGATGACGAGATCAGCGCGTCGGAGCAGTTCGATGAGCTGTGGCAGTGAGGATTTGCGTGTGAGATTGATGAAACGATCCGGGTCTTTAAGTGGCGGTGCTTCCCATGGCAGGTGGCTGTCCCAGACGACTGTGCAGTGTGGATCGGCGTTGAGCAGATCGCAGGTCAGTTCACGGAAGCCGCGCCATTCCTTGTGGGCTCCACGGCTGTTGGGGATTATGACGACCAGTCGTTGTCGAGTGAGTCGGTGATCGAGCTGATCGGGAGAGTCGCCATGCATGGTGACGGGTGAGCGCAGCTGTGGCTGCAGTCCGATGGCCGGGAGGAACTGCAGGAGTTTGGCGATGGCGTGTGAATCTCTGCCGTTTGGCGGCAGCGTGGCGATGTGAGTGCAGGCGAGTCGGCTGCCTTCGCGGGCATCAGCGATTCCGACTTTGATTGGTGCATGAGCGGCCCAGGTCATCAGTCCTGACCTCAGGAGGCCCTGGAAGTCGAGGACAGCGTCGTACTTTCTGTTGCGGAGCGTCTGCATGACGCGTGCGACAGCGAGGATTCCGCGGAATCCGGGCGCGTGCTGAAATTCGATAATTTCGCCATTGATGGCAGGGCAGCGGCGTACAATATCGGCGAAGCGTGACTTGACGACCCAGGAAATCTCTGCGGACGGCAGCTGATCGCGGATGGACTGAGCGACCGGCAGCGAGCAGATGATATCGCCGAGTGAGCTGGGTTTGATGATCAGCAGTCGCATGCGTGGAGCGGCCTTGAAGTGTGTGGTTCAGGCAGCTTTTCGGAGCTGCGGATTGAGTTCCGTGTCATTATACATTTTGAACTGGAAGTAGACGCGGAAGCTGCGAGTTCCCTGCTGAATATCGCTGAGCAGGTCATTGAGAGCGTCTGAGAGGTCGTGGATCTGTCGGCGGATGACATTGAGTTTGGTACTGCAGCGTTCGCGATGTTCGTGTGATGCGTCGAACCGCAGTGTTTCTTCGTGCATGTGGTATTCTTTGAGGGCGAGGATGGACAGTCGATCGACTATCATACCGGGCGTTTCGGAATTGAACGGGCAGCCGGATTCTCGTGGCTGCAGTGTTTGTACGAGGTGTCTGTCGATTTGTTCGACGAGGTCATTGCGGCGCTGGTTGTGTCGATCGATGGTGCGTTTGGCCTGCTGGATGCGTTCTGGTCCGAGGTCATCGCGGCGGGCGACGTCTTCTTCGTGCCAGAGTGAGAAGTTTTCAAAGTGGTTTTGGCGGACGAGCGAGAGGAGTCCGGTTTCGGTGTTTTCTGGTGGAGTCTGGTGCCATGCGGCTGTCCAGCGGGAGTGTGCTGCGAGGATTTCCTGAACGTTCATGTGTTTTTCCTGAATCAGGCGGATTTTCTTTTGCGGGCGCGGCGTCCGGCCCACATTTTGATGGCGTTGCAGATCAGATCATCAGTGGTTCTGGCCAGTTGTCCGAGCCATGGGTAGCGGATGGTGAAGCCATTTTCCACCATGGTTTTTCCGGTATGAGTGACGTATTTCAGTTGATCCTGGTCGAACATGCGAAAGCAGGCGTAGCGTGCGGCGTTATCGCGGCAGTGAGGCGTTAGGTCTTCGCGGAGCAGTTTGACGAATTCGGGAACAGTCTGGGGCGTTGAGGCGACCTGCAGGTTATCGAAGAAGGATGGTCCGAGAGTGATGACGGATTTGCCGGCCCAGCAGGCTTCGACGGTGATGGTGGAGCCGAAGGTGACAACGACATCGCTCCATTCCATGATGCTGTACGAGTTGACGGGTTCATCCGCGTAGTGGATGCGGACATTGGGCAGGTCGGCGGTTTTTTTGAAGGGTGTGAGCAGATCCCCGGCCATGTCTGCCTGATTTGGGTGAAACCGGACGACGAAGAACATGTCGGGATTTTCGCGGCAGGCTTTTTCGACGATGGGGCCGTAGTCGAGAAAGGGCGAGACCCAGTCTTTTCCGAGTGAGGCGAATTCGTCCTGGCTGCTGAGAAAGATGCTGACTTTCCGCATGCCCTGCGGTGTTTGCGGCGGGGTAAATTCGCTGCCGTGTCGTTTGGCGTACTTGTTGGAGCGGGGGCGTCGATTGGCGGCGTACCAGCTGGCTGCGGCTTCGTAATCAGCGGGCTGCTGCATAATGCGTTCCTGCATTTTGCGACGGTCGTGAACGAGGTATCCGGGGCAGATGAAGGGATGTTGTTTGGCGCTGACTTCGAGGATGGTGAAGTCGATGTTTGCGGAGCGGGCGGCGACGACGGCGAATTTGGAGCAGCCGTGTCGTCCGTTAAAGACTTCGATTCTTTGGGGATTGAGTCTGGAGACGACGGTTTTCATGGATTTCAGCAGTCTGGCGGAGTTGCTGAAGTAGCGTCGTTTGATGTGGCGGATGAGTGGTTCGCGGCGAGCGGTTTCGGGCATGGTGCGGAAGGTGGAGATCACGCCGCTCTGGACGCCTTCGAGGACTGCGCGTTGTTCGCTGAATGGGAGTGGTGGCTGTTCCTGATCGACTGCTGGAGAGACGGACAGCGGGATGGTCTGCAATCCCAGCTGAGTGGCCGTCTGACAGACTCGACTGCGACACACGAGGCAGGCTGCGGGGTTACCGGCGTAGTTTGCTGCGCAGGTTCCGGCGGCGGCGTCGCAGTAGGTGACGGCGACTTTGTGTCCGTCATCCTGCAGTTCGCGGGCGCGGGCCAAGGTGACGAGCAGGTGTTTGCGCCAGAGTGGGTAGGCGGCGTGCACGATGACCGTACCGGCCGCTGGCTGAGCGGCGACGGCGGCAGTCTGCGTGAACTTCAGAATTTGTTCGCCTTCCATGTGCAACTGCTCCTGAGCCTGCTCTGCACTGACCGGAGTCTCAGGCGGCCTTTGCGGGCCTGCCTGTGGTGTTGTCCTTCATTTGATCATCAGTACCGTTGCCACCAACGCGATGCCGCAGCTGCCAGCGGCCCTGATCATCCTGTTTCCAAAGGTGCGGGGAGCGGAATCGATCGGTGATGATGTGGAAGTGATCAGGATCCATTTCGATGTAGTCCATCACTTCACGGAAGTAGCGATCGGGGAATTCACCATCGAAGCGATTGACGAGTGCCACAGCTTCTTCGCGGGAGATGTGTCCGTTGCGGATTTCCTGTGACGCGTCGTAGGTGGCGCGACCAATGCCGAATTTGATCCAGGTGGTGTAGTAGTGGAGGTCATCGATTTTGTCATCGATGCTGTTGTATTTGCTGTAGGTTCCCTGAGTGCGGAAGGGGCGAGCCTTGAAGCCACAGTTCTCGACGGCGTAGTAGTAGACTTCCTGGGGAGTCCATTTGAGGTAGTAGCCGAGGTAGTGTACCTGGACATCGACCTTCCGGAGTTCTGCTTCGCGGGGTGGGAGGAAGCAGGCGAGGTCATTCTGCTGTACTCCGTAGCGCTCCGTCAGCTCGCGAATGGAGACTCCGGCGAGATACATATCGTCGAGGTTCTCATAGGTGTGGTAGGATTTATCGCGGAGGCTGGATGTGGTATCGGCGATGGGGTTTCCATATTCCGCTTCATTTTCGCCGTAGAATACGAGTGGGATGCCCATTTTGGCAGCGAGCCGCGGTCCGAGATTCTTCTGTCCGAGGATGAATGTCTGGAAGGGGTGGAAGAGGTTTTCGATACTGAGTCGTGTGAGCAGTTTCATGACGCGGCCGTTGCGAGTGAACGACAGATTGTCGAAGCCCCCGACGTCGATCCAGTTCTTCCAGTTTTGGTAGCCGTATTCGGTGTAGAGGATAGGTGGCCATGTGACGGTCAGCGGATGCATGCCGTATTTGTATTTGAGGACGTGAGCCTGGTAGGCACTGTCTTTGCCGCCGCTGCCGGGTACGAGGCAGTCATAGGAGCCATCTTTGCTGCGGTAGCGATCCAGCAGCTGCAGCAGTTGTTCTTCGCGGGAGTTCCAGTCGATGGTTTGTTTTTGTTCAGCGACGCGGCAGGCATCGCAGATCCCGTCGGCGTCGATTGCGAGGGTTTTTTTGCGGGAATCGATGGTGTGTCGAAATTCGACAGCGGATGCTGGCCGCTGGTTGGACATGACGCAGCGACGGCAGAAGCGGACTTCCGAGGGCAGCCCGTAATAGGCCGGAAGTTTCTCATCCATGAGTCAGTTTCCGAGCAGAATCAGTTGGTGGAGCTGAGGCCTGAGGCCCAGTGTTTGAGGAACCTGAGTCCGTGCTGAGCGCTGCGTTCCGGGTGGAACTGCACGCCTGTTACGCGGTCTCGTTGAATGGCAGAGCAATACTGGATTTCTTCGTAATCTGTCAAGGTCAGGACATCACTGGGATGTTCGGGTTCAGCGGCGAAGGAATGTACGAAGTACATCCATGCGGCATTGTGCAGTCCGCAGTCGATTTGTGTTTGAGAGCGGGCGTTATTGAGTCGGATTTGATTCCAGCCGACGGCAGGAATTCGGCGGACGCTGCCGTCGTTTTTGATTTCTGGCAGTTTTCGAACGACCCCAGGGATGAGTCCGAGTCCCTGGTGTAGTCCAAATTCTTCACTGGCGTCGAGCAGCAGTTGCATACCGAGGCATATACCGAGCAGTGGCTTTCCGGCAGCGGCGGCTTCCCGGAGTGGCTGCAGCAACTGGAGTTGTCGGAGGGTCTCCATGGCGTGCCCAAAGGCTCCTACGCCGGGCAGAATGATGCCGTCGGCCTGCAGCAGTGCGTCGGGTTGAGCGGTGATTTGTGCATTGATTCCGCTGTGGAGGCAGGCGTGTCGGATGCTGAAGAGGTTTCCGAGACCGTAATCGACGATCTGGACATTGGGTGTGTTCATGTGGCGTCCTCCATTCGGCAGACGGCACCATTTTCGAGCAGTGTCTGCTTAAGTTGTCCGATGGTGCATGGTCGGACGTGTGAGACGGAGCGTCCGCTGTGCAGGAATTCGCGATTTCCTTCGCTGGCGCTGCCGTTGCGGGATGGAATTGAGCGGACAGCTTCGTAGTGCAGGATGCTGCTGACGGCGACGGCGCTGACGCAGCATTTTTTAACAACATCGAAGACGTGTTCTGTTTTCCCGGGTCCTCCGTGAGCGATGACGGGGATGCGGACGGCGGCGGTCATTTTTTGGCACAGTTCTAGGTCGAAGCCTTCGCCGGTACCTTCTCGATCGATGGAGGTGGCGAGGATTTCACCGGCGCCGAGTTCTTCAGCGCGAGCGGCCCACTGGAGTGCGTCAATTCCGGTGTGTTCGCGCCCGTTGTCGGTGAAGGCCAGCCACGAGCCATTAGCCTGTTTTCCGGCTTCGATGGCGACGACGATGGTGGAGGAGCCGAAGCGTCGGGAGGCTTCGCGGATCAGTTCGGGATCATGAATGGCGGCGGTATTGATGGCGACTTTGTCGGCACCGGCTGAGAGTACGGCGCGGATATCTTCGAGTGATCGCAGTCCGCCGCCGACGGTGAGCGGGATGAAGACTTCTCTGGAGATTTGGGAGATGATGTCGCAGAGGCTGTTGCGGCCGTAGAGGCTGGCGACGGCATCCTGGCAGATCAGTTCATCAACGCCGGCTTCGTAGTAGTATCGAGCGAAGGCTTCGGGGTCTCCGAGGACTCGCAGGCCTTCCAGTCGGATGCCTTTAACGAGGCTGGGGCCTTTGATGTCGAGTCGGGCGATGACACGGACCATAGACATAAGACGCGGGCATCCCTGCCGAACGAGAGCGAGTATGGGGTTGACCGGAGAATGTGGTGTCCGGCCGTGCAATTCCGTGACATGGCGGAGGATAGTGTGTGGCGTATGCTGTCGTAAAGGCAGAAGGGGGGTGTGCTCAGATCAGGAATCCGACTGATTGCAACGAAATTCGGACAGGATTCCGGGATTGTCAGCGGGAATTGGCAGGAATGGGTGTGAAGCGGCAGAAAAGCGGGGTTTTTGTCTGGATTTGAATGTTGGGAAATCGCTGGACTTGACCGATGTCGGGAGGGTGGAATATAAGCGGTGGCGGCTCGGAGGATTTGCCGGAAACACGAGGTTTCTGCGGTACGAGTGGTGGTGAAGGTGGCCGGACAGGGAGGGGGCGGTTCAGTGACACGGATACTCAGTTGTACCTTCGCGCGGGGCGGTTCGAAGGGAGTGCCGGGGAAGAACATCCGGATGCTGTGTGGTCGTCCGCTGATCGCGTGGGCGGTGCAGTCGGCTTTGGGCAGTCGTTACATTTCGCGGCATATTGTATCGACGGACTGTGATGCGATAGCGGGAACGGCGATTGCGTGGGGTGCAGAGGCGCCATTTCGGCGTCCGGCCGAGCTGGCGACGGACACAGCGGCTGAGCGGCTGGCATGGCGACATACGATTCGGACGATGGAGCAGCAGGAGCAGGCGCGCTATGACGTGCTGGTGAGTGTCCCTGCGACGTGTCCTTTGCGTCGGTCGGAGGACATAGACCGGTGTGTGGAGCTGTTGCTCAGCACGGATGCGGACATTGTGGTGACGGCGACGGAGGCTGCAGCGAATCCATACTTCAACATGATCACGATGGATGCTTCCGGGGCAGCTCGAATTGCGGTGCAGCCGCCGGGGAATGTGGTGCGTCGCCAGGATGCTCCTGATGTTTACGAGCTGACGGCAGTGGCTTATGCGGCTCGCCGTGATGCCGTGATGGATCTGGATTCTATTTTTGCAGGTCGTGTGCGAGCGGTTTTGGTGCCTCGTGAGCGGGCCGTGGATATTGACACTCCGCTGGATTTCGACATGGCGGAATTTTTGATGCAGCGTCGTCTGGCGGCAGAGGGCATGCCGAGCGTGTTGCATCGAGCGGCCTGAGTGGGGGGGCACTGGAGGCAGCAGCGGCCGGTCGCAGTGAAGGAGCGAGAGAGTTATGGAGACGTCTGAGCGGAGTGTGCAGGCAGGCGAGCGACTGATTGGTTCTGGTGAGCCGTGTTTTGTAATTGCCGAAGTGGGTGTGAATCACAACGGCAGTCTGGATTTGGCGCTGCGTTCGATTGATGTGGCGGCTGAGGCCGGTGCCGATGCGGTCAAATTCCAGACATTTCGGGCTGAGAAGCTGGTCACGAAGGCTGCTCAGACTGCGAAGTATCAGGCAGAGAATACGGGCAAGCAGCAGACACAGTTTGAGATGCTGAAGTCCCTGGAGCTGAATGAGGCGGATCATGAGGTGATTGCTGAGCATTGTCGTGCGCGGGGAATTCTGTTCATGTCGACTCCGTTCGATGAGGACAGTGCGACGCTGCTGAATGCGCTGGGGATGACGATTTTCAAGGTGCCTTCGGGCGAGCTGACGAATCTGCCACTGCTGCGGCAGATCGCGGGTTTTGGTCGTCCGATGGTGATTTCGACGGGAATGAGCACTTTAGGAGATGTGGAGTTGGCGGTGACTGCTGTGGAGGCAACGGGTCATCGGCAGATGATTCTGCTGCACTGTGTGAGCAACTATCCGGCTGCTGCAGCGGACGTAAATTTGCGTGCGATGCTGAGCATGCGAGCGGCATTTGGCTTGCCGGTTGGTTATTCGGACCACACTTTGGGGATCGAGGTTTCGCTGGCGTCGGTAGCGCTGGGGGCGTGTGTTGTTGAGAAGCATTTTACACTGGATCGTAGTCTGCCGGGGCCGGATCATCGGGCGTCTGCTGAGCCGGAGGAGCTGCGGCGACTGATTGTCGGGATTCGGACGGTGGAGGCTGCCCTGGGTACGGGCCGTAAAGCGCCTTGCAGTGCGGAGCTGGATACGGCAAAGGCAGCTCGCCGCAGTCTGGTGGCGGCGACGGATCTGGCGGCGGGGACCTGTCTGACGGACGGTATGATCGCGATTCGTCGTCCGGGGACCGGGCTGCCACCGTCGATGAAGCCGTACCTGATGTCGCGGACATTGCGAGTAGCACTGGCTGCAGGTGATCTGTTGCGGCTGGAGGATGTGGGATGAGGACGGTTTGCGTGGTGACAGTCGGTCGATCCGACTGGGGTCTGTATCTGCCGATCCTGCGATGTCTGCGTGAGCAGGCGGATCTGCGACTGCACCTGGTGGCTGCTGGTGCTCATCTGGTTTCCGGTCATGGTCAGACGGACACAGTGATTCTGGCGGACGGATTTGAGATTGACGACCGCGTGCCGATGCTGCTGGCGGGTGACGATGCTGCGGGGATTGCGGTGTCGATGGGACTGGGGATGATTGGTTTTGCGCAGGTTTATCAGCGAGTTCGTCCGGATCTGCTGCTGGTATTGGGCGATCGGTTTGAGATGCATGCGGCTGCGGCTGCGGCAGTGCCATTTCGTCTGCCGACTGCGCATGTGCATGGCGGGGAGGTGACGGCGGGTGCGATTGACGACTGTTTTCGGCATGCGATTACGAAGTACTCGCATCTGCATTTTGCTTCAACGCTGGAGCATGGACGGCGGATTGTGCAACTGGGTGAGGAGCCCTGGCGAGTCACGATCAGTGGTGCACCGGGTCTGGACCATATTGGTCGTCTGCGGCTGCTGAGTGTGGGGGAGTTATCCGAGCGAGTCGGAATGTCACTGGAGGAGCGACCGTTGCTGGTGACTCAGCATCCTGTGACATTGCAGTCTGAGCGAGCGGGTGAGCAGACGGAAGCATTGCTGAGTGCGATTGAATCGGTGAAGTGTCCGATCGTGATGACTCGCCCGAATGCTGACACGTGCAACAGTGAGATCCTGACGCGTCTGGAGCGATTTGCGGCGGCTCGACCGCGAGTACGTCTTGTGAGCAGTCTGGGGACACGGGGTTACTTGAGTCTGATGCGTCATGCGGCTGCGATGGTGGGGAATTCTTCCAGCGGGATTATTGAGGCGGCATCATTTCAGCTTCCGGTGGTGAATATTGGTCGTCGTCAGGAGGGTCGTCCGCGTTCGGGAAATGTGCTGGACTGTGATGACAGTGCGGTCGGGATACGGGTGGCGCTGGAGCGGGCGTTATCGGAGGAATTTCGGGCGTATTGTCGGGGGGTGAAGAATCTTTACGGGGACGGTGGTGCAGCGGAGCGGATTGTGGACGTGCTGCGTGCGGTGGAGCTGGGTGAGCGTTGTCTGATCAAGCGATTTTTTGACAGTGCGACGGGTTTGCCGGAGCTTTCGAGTCCTTTTTAGGTGTGTCGGGTGGGAGTGATGTCAACGGAAGGTCTGGTATTGCTGGGAGCCGGCGGGCACGCGCGAGTGCTGGCGGACGCGTTGCGTCTGCTGGGTCATGGGGAGCGTGCTGTGCTACTGGATGCCAGTGCGGCGCTGCATGGGACGCGTCTTTTGGGAATTTTGGTGGCGGGTGGTGATGATCTGCTGTGCAGGATGAGGAGTGAGGGATTTACGCAGTTTTTAGTGGCGGTGGGCGGTATCCGGGCATTTGGAGTGCGTCGGCGTTTGTTTGAGGCGGCGTTGCAGGCGGGTCTGGAGCCCGGTTTATTGCGGCATCCGTCGAGTGTGGTGGCGGAATCTGTGAAGCTGGGTGCGGGCAGTCAGGTGCTGGCGGGCGCGATTGTGAATGCGTGTGCGGAGATTGGGGAAAATGTGATTTTGAATTCGGGATCGATTGTGGAGCACGATTGTGTGTTGGGGGCGGATGTGCATATTGCTCCGCGGGCCTGTCTGGCTGGTGGTGTTCGAGTTGGTCGTCAAGTCCATATTGGAGCCGGGGCGACAATCTGCGAGAATCTGCGGATCGGCGACCGTGCGATTGTGGGTGCCGGTGCGGTGGTGATCAGGGATGTACCGCCGGAGGCGGTAGTGGCGGGCGTGCCTGCAAAAGCGATACGGAGATCAGGTTCATGAGCGGCAGGGAAGCCATCTCGAGACTGGAGAAGCTGTTGATTCGGGCATCGGCGACGGTGCAGGAAGCGATGGCAGCGATTGATGCCAATTCGCGTGGAGTGGTGCTGCTGGTGGACGATGAGCAGCGTTTTCTGCGAACGATCACGGATGGTGATTTGCGGCGAACGATTCTGGCGGGGCATGCTTTGGGAACGTCGCTGAGTGTTGCACTGGACATTTACGGCCGGAAATCGACGACGGCACCTGTGGGGACTCCGCGGAACGAGCAACTGTCGATCATGGCGAGGGCTCAGATTCGACATTTGCCTTTGCTGTGTGCGGACGGCACGGTGGGCGAGCTGAGTTGTGCGGATTTTGTGCGTGAGGAAGTGCTGCCGCTGCAGGCGGTGATCATGGCGGGTGGATTTGGAACGCGGCTTCGTCCGCTGACCGATGATACTCCGAAGCCGATGCTGCCTGTGGGTGGTCGTCCGCTGATGGAGCGAACGATTGAGGGGTTGCAGCGAGCCGGCATTTCGCGAATAAACGTGACGACGCATTACATGCCGGAGAAGATTATTCAGCACTTTGGTCGTGGCCAGAAATTTGGAGTAGACCTGAATTACGTGTCCGAGGACCAGCCGCTGGGGACAGCCGGTGCGCTGCGTCTGATCAGTGAGGTGGATGAGCCGCTGCTGGTGATGAACGGCGACATTTTGACGAACGTTGATTATCGTGCGATGATGAAGTTTCATCGCGAGAATCGGTCGCAGCTGACTGTGGCATTGCGGCAGTACGAGATGCAGGTGCCGTATGGTGTTGTGGAAGCGAAGGATGGGATGGTCAGTGAGCTGCGTGAAAAGCCACGGATCACATTTTTGGTGAATGCGGGGATTTACCTGCTGGAGCCAGCTGTTTTGAAGCACATTCCGGATGCTGGTCGTTATGACATGACGGAACTGATCAATCGTCTGCTGGCTGAGGGTGAGCGGGTCGTTGGCTTTCCGGTGATGGAGTACTGGCTGGATATTGGTCGGCTGGATGATTTTCAGAAGGCACAGGAAGACGTGGATCGAGTCAGGTGGGCAGCATGAGTTGGACGGGCAAGCGTGTTTTGGTTACGGGTGCGGGCGGTTTCATTGGCAGCCATCTGGCGGAGGCGCTGGTGCGAGCTGGTGCGAGTGTCCGTGCGATGGTGCGATACAATTCCGGTGGTCGTCGCGGCTGGCTGGATGAGTCTGGTTTGCAGAAGGACATGGAGATTGTAGCTGGTGATATCACCGACAGTGGTTCGGTGGCATCAGCGATGCAGGGTCGTGAGGTGGTATTTCATCTTGCGGCGCTAATTGCGATACCGTATTCGTATACGGCACCGCTGTCTTATGTGCAGACGAATATTGTGGGGACGCTGAACGTGCTGGAGGCAGCGCGGCGTCTGGGTACAGAGCGGATAGTGCAGACGTCCACGAGTGAGGTGTACGGGACGGCATTGTTTGTGCCGATCTCGGAGTCTCATCCGCTGCAGGGTCAGTCTCCGTATAGTGCCAGCAAGATTGGTTCGGACAAGCTGGCGGAGTCGTATTATCGATCGTTTGGCTTGCCGGTTGTGACAGTGCGACCGTTTAACACGTATGGTCCGCGTCAGTCTGCTCGAGCAGTACTGCCGACGATTATTACTCAGTGTCTGGCGGGTCAGACGGTTCGTCTGGGCAGCCTGACTCCGACTCGCGACCTGAACTATGTTGCGGACACGGCGGCGGGATTTATGGCCTGCGCGGCTCATCCTGACGCTGTGGGCAAGACGCTGAACATAGGCTCGGGCCGCGAGATCAGTGTGGGCGATTTGGCGCAGTTGGTAATTCGTCTGACGGGCACGAACGCGCGGATTGAGTGTGACGAGCAGCGTCTGCGACCTGCGGCAAGTGAAGTGGAGCGTTTGCTGGGGGACAATCGTCTGGCGGCTGAGACAGTGGGCTGGCGGCCGACGGTTTCGCTTGAGGAAGGGTTGGGGCAGACGATTGAGTGGTTTCGGGGGAATTCAAAGGGTTATCGAGCCGATGTCTACAACGTCTGACCAGAGCGGCGAGCGTTTTCTGCCATTGAGCGAGCCTTGTCTGCAGGGCAATGAGTGGCAGTATGTGAAGGAATGTCTGGATTCCGGCTGGATTTCTTCGGTTGGCGCATTTGTCAATCGATTTGAGCAGCGAGTGGCTGAGTACGTGGGTGTGAAGCATGCGGTAGCGACGGTGAACGGTACGTCTGCGTTGCATGCGGCCATGTTGACGGCGGGTGTTGAGCCGGGTGACGAGGTGTTGGTTTCGACTTTGACATTTATTGCGACGGTGAATGCAATTCGTTATGCGGGTGCGCATCCGGTGCTGATTGATTCTGAGCCGCGCTGGTGGCAGATGGATCCTCAGCTGGTGCGTGATTTTCTGCGTCGGGAGTGTCGTTCTGAGAATGGTGAGCTGCGGAATCGGGTGACGGGACGTCGAGTGCGGGCGATTATGCCGGTGCATGTGCTGGGTCATCCGGTGGATTTGCCTGCGATCACAGCAGAGTGTGCGTCGTATGGTCTGCGGCTAATTGAGGATGCAGCGGAGTCTTTGGGTGCATCACTGCAGTGGAAGAAGATTGGGGCGACGAGCGATCTGGCGTGTGTGAGTTTCAATGGGAACAAGACGATCACCTGCGGTGGTGGCGGGATGATTCTGACGAATTCGCAGGCTGACGCCGAGCGGGCTCGTTACCTGACGACTCAGGCCAAGGATGATGCGGTTGAGTACATTCACAACGAGGTGGGTTTCAACTACCGGATGACGAATGTTTTGGCCGCGATTGGATTGGCGCAGCTCGAGCAGCTGGATGGATTTGTGTGTCGTCGGCGTGAAATTGCGGCGTATTATCGGGGTCATCTGGAGGGGGCTGGGCTGACGTGGCACACGGATGCACCGGGTGCGATTTCGACGAGCTGGCTGTCGACGGCTTTGGTGGATCCGGTGCAGACAGGATTGACGGCGTGTGAACTGCGGGATCAGTTGCAGCGTGCGAAGATCCAGACTCGTCGGTTATGGCAGCCGATGCATTTGAGTCCTGCGCACAGGAGTGCTCAGGCGGTGCTGAACGGTACAGCCGATCGACTGTTTGAGCAGGCGTTGAGTTTCCCGTCGACTCCGAATCTTACTGACGGTGATTTGCAGCGAGTGGTGTCAGCGACCAGCGGAGTGTTGCGGTCGCGTGGGCGTCGGGCTGCGTGAGTGGGTGGTTGAACTTATGCCATCATGACTTCAAGTGAACTTCAAGTGACATCTGGGGTGAGGCGGCGAGTGTTGCGGAGAGCAGTTCGAGAGTTTCGCTGCTGGTGAGGTCGAGGGTTGTGCGGCGGAAGAAGAAGCCGACGCGAGGAGTTCCGGCGGAGGCTCGATTTGAGCCGAGTCCGCCTTCGAAGGTGGCGAAAGTGCGGACGAACAGGGTTTCGCCGAGTGACAGTTTGTCGTTGCCGGCAGCCAGATCGACATCGATGCGGGTTGCGGAGATGCGTTCGAGGTCGAGGGTGTCGGCGGTGGCTGTGCCACGGACGGCCAGCTGAATGACGGCGGTGATGTTCTGCAGGGCAGCTTTTTCGGCATCGGTGAATCTGAGGCTGCGGGCGGAGCGCAGATTGCTGGCGGTCAGGACATCCTGTCCGGCGCCCATGGAGATGTTGCCATCGCGTCCAGCTTCGGCAGCCAGCAGGGTGAGTCCATCGTTACCGGCTCCAAGGTCCACCAGCAGGTCACGTCCTGCCCGTATGGGCTGGGACAGAGCGGAGGTGGTGGAATTGGAGAGCTGGTGGAACGGTGCGGGGCTGGAGAGCTGATTAGCGGCGACTGCGTTATGGGCGTCGATGAGGAGTGTGTCAGCACCGGCTCCGCCGCGAACGCTGAGATCGCGACCGGTGATCAGCGTGCTTTTGGAGTACGTATTCAGGACGGCGCGGTCATCGCCACCGGCGAGATCCAGCAGGAGATCCTGATTGATGTGGAGGCTGGCCTGTTCGAGTCCAATGTCAATGAAGTCTGCTCCGGCGCCGAGGTTAATGTTGAGGTCCCGGGCGATCGTCAGGTCAGATTTGAACTGCAGTCTCAGAGTGTCATCGCCACCACCGAGGCTGATGGAGAGACTGCGGATGCCGGAGGTGTTGTTCAGCGGTATGACGACTGATTCTGACGTTCTTTGGCTGCTGGTGCGAACAAGAGTGCCGGTGCCCCAGCCACTGACTCTCAGGCCTTCTTTTCTGAACTGCACGGCTACGAAGTTACCAGCGGAATCACCGACGATGGAGATATCTCCGTCGCGGCTGATATTCACGCTGACGAGCCCGGAGGCAGTGGGCATGATTTTCGGGGTCGTGCTGAGTGATGTGTCGATGGGCTGGAGTTGTTCAGTGACAGCCGCAGCCAGCAGCTGGCGGGATTCGAGGGACTGAATTTCCAGCGGGCAGGGACAGGCAGAGCGACGGGAGCGGGAACGATTTCTGAAAGACATAGATGGGTGCCTTTGGAAAGTGGGGCTGGGACAGGAAGCCGGACTGCAGTCCGGGCGGCGATGATTCTGTTGACAAAAGTCTGACGGGGTCGTGAGACAGCACGATTGAAGCGCAGAAACGCCGTGTTTTAGAGGGGATGAGTCTGGGCTGGAAAGCCCGACCTGCGGTTTGTACCCCGAGCAGGGAAAGCTATACCATACGGGGAGAGAGTGTCTATGGGAGATGCTGTTAACTTTGTTGGAGTTCAGGCGTTTTGGGGTTGATTTTCGGTAGTAGATGATGGTTTTCGGAGTGGTGCCTGTTGGTTATTTCGATAGATGTCCGGACTGAGCGGGGGTGCAGTGGTGGCAGAGGGTTTGCGGCGGCTGGATCTGGGCGAGGGTGGCTGGCTGTTGTATCAGGAGTATTTCTTGGCGAAGGGGGAGGCGGACAGCAGTCTGGGACTGCTGCTGGAGCGATGTGAGTGGTTGCAGCTGCCGGGGATTTTTGGGCATATGCAGCCGCGGCTGATAGCGTCTTACGGGGATGCGGGAGTTAGTTATCGTTATTCGGGGCGGGATTATGGGGCTTTGCCGTGGCTGGAGGAGTTATTGAGTCTGCGTGAGCGGCTGCAGTCGGTCGCCGGAACGTACAATTACTGTTTGTGCAACCGTTATCGATCGGGTCGTGACAGTATGGGCTGGCATGCGGATGATGAGCCGGAGATGGGAGAGGTGATTGGGTCTTTGTCCCTGGGTGCGGAGCGGAAGTTTCGCATCCGCCACAATGAGACTCGGGAGACACTGACATTTGCTGCGGGTCATGGCACATTGATTGTGATGGGAGGCACGATGCAGAGGCACTGGCAGCATTGTGTGCCGAAGACGAAGCGGCTGGTTGGTGAGCGGATCAATCTGACGTTTCGTGAGGTGCGGGAAATTTCCTGACGACAGGTTTGCCAGTGTCGGCTGGATCGGGAGAATGCGTGTTTGAGCAGGCGGTGTCACGGGCAGTCCGATGGCGTGGGTATGGTGTCACAGAGTGACCGGAGCGGCAGTGATGATGCGTGGTGGAGTGCATTCGCTGGGCGAGATATTGTTGCGTCTTGGCATGCGGAATCCGCTGGAGGGTCTGGAGGCGGAGTTGTGGGATGTAGAGCTGGAGTTTGAGCCTGGCGAGGCGCGATCGGTGGTACTGACGGTGCGGGATGTGGTGGTGGAGTATGATGTTGAGAGGCAGGAGCTGGTGGTGGGTGGTCAGCGAGCCGCAGCGCCGCTGCAGGGTGGTCGTCAGCGGCTGCGGGTGTTGTGTGATCGTTCGGGAGTGGAGGTGTTTGGGAGTGGTGGTTTGTGTTATGTGCCGCTGCCTGTGAATGTGAATTCGCAGAACCGGCGTCTGCATCTGGAGGCTCGAGGTGGCACAGCACTGGTGCATGGGTCGGAGGTATATGAGCTGCGTTCGGCTTGGCAGCGGGGTGAAGAGTGATGAGTGATGTCAGTGGCGGTCTGGTGGGTGCAATCGAGGCTGGCGGCACGAAGTTTGTTTGTGCGATTGGTCGTCGAGCGGGTGGCGAGCTGCTGGTGCGTCAGCAGTTTCCGACGGGCGATGATCCTGAGCGGCTGATGTCTGAAGTGGTGTTGTGGTTGAGCGAGCAGCAGCGGCATCTGGGGCGTCTGGCGGCGGTGGGAGTTGCGTCATTTGGTCCTTTGGATTTGTGCGAGACTTCGGAGACATGGGGCTGCATCACAACGACTCCGAAGCGGGGCTGGCAGCGGGCTGATCTGCTGGGGCCGTTGCGGAGTGGATTCCCGGGTGTGCGTCTGGCACTGGATACGGATGTGAACGGGGCTGCTCTGGGAGAGCAGCGGTGGGGTGCAGCGCGGGGGCTGGAGGATTTTTTATATGTGACTGTGGGTACGGGGATAGGTGGTGGCGGGATGGTGCGAGGTCAACTGCTGCACGGTCTGATGCATCCGGAGATGGGTCATATGCTGTTGCCGGGTGTAGCAGGCGATGAGTTCGCGGGTGTGTGTCCATTTCATGGGCGGTGCTGGGAGGGTTTGTGTTCGGGTCCGGCGATTGCGAAGCGAGCGGGCCGAGCGGTCGAAGAATTGTCGCCGGACGATGAGGTGTGGTCGTTAACGATTCGCTATATGGCGCAGGCGATGATGAATCTGACATGTGTGTTGTCTCCGCGTCGCATTGTGCTGGGCGGCAGTGTTCGGAAGGCTGGGCGTCTGGGTGAGGAACAGTTTTTTCATCGTCTGCGAGCGGATCTGGGTGAGTTGCTGGCTGGCTATATTGGGGTGTTGAGTTTGAGCGGTGGTGTATTGGAGGAGTATCTTGTGCCGCCGCAGTTGGGGGACGATGCGGGGGTATGCGGGGCGTTGGCACTGGGGCAGGATGTGCTGATGTGAGTGTGGAGTTTAGGGTAATTTTTTGAACGGCTGTGAATATTGAATCAGGGGCGGGACTGATGTATCGAATTTGGGTGGATGAGCAGCCATTGGACAGTGTGCTGCCGATGTTTTCGGGGGTTGCAGAGGTGGTGGGTCCGGGAGCGGATCTGATTGAACTGACGACGTGTGATGGTGCGCTGGATCCGGGTGCCGGGTGGGATGCTGGGCGGATGAACCGTGGAGTTCGGCTGCGCGTGATTTCCCGAATCGGTGTGGGATACGACAATATTGATGTGGGGGCGGCAACGCAGCGCGGGATTCAGGTGTGTTACACGCCGCATGGTCCCACGGTATCGACGGCGGAGCATGCGATCGCATTAATTTTTGCGGCGGCGAAGACAGTGGTATACGCGGATCGGGACGTGCGTTCAGGGCAATGGCATCGGGCTTTTCGGACGGTGAAGGGGATGGAGTTGCGTGGTCGCGTACTGGGTCTGGTGGGGGCGGGTCGGATAGGAATTGAGGTGGCGCGAGTGATGCGTGCGGTGGGTATGCGGGTGGTGGTGTATGATCCGGCTCTGACAGCGGAGCGGGCTATAGCTGAATCGGTTGAGCGGGCCGGCAGTCTGGAGGCCTTGTTGTCTGCTGCGGATGTGGTGTCTTTGCATGCACCTTCGACGGCAGAAACGAGGCATCTGATCAATTCGGCGCGACTTGCCGGGATGAAGCCAGGTTCAATTTTGGTGAACACTGCGCGTGGAGCATTAGTGGATGAGCAGGCGCTGGCGGAGGCGCTGCGTAGCGGTCATCTGGCGGCGGCCGGGCTGGATGTATTTGAGCGAGAGCCGGTAGGGGCGGGGAATCCGCTGCTGGATCTGGAGAATGTGGTCATGACGGACCACATTGCCAGTCATACGTGGGCCGGCCATCATCGGTTGTATGAGATGGCGGTGTTGCAGTTGCTGCAGGTGTTGCGAGGTGAGCAGCCGGAGAGTCCGCTGAACAGTGTGTGATGGGGCGGAGAGCGGGGGCTTTTTGTGCATGAAAGTTACCGACGTGGCGAGTGAGGGTGTGATGCTGAGCGAGAATAATCTGGCGTCGGTGATGGGTGTGGCGGGTATTGGGAAGCTGGTGTCGGCATTTTACCGGCAGATTCCACGAGATGATGTGCTGGGGCCGATGTATCCAGCGGAGGATCTGGCGGGCGCTGAGGAGCGTCTGCGGTTATTTTTGGTGTATCGTTTTGGGGGGCCGCAGGATTATTTGCAGCTGCGTGGAAATCCGGCGCTGCGGATGCGTCATGCGCCATTTGCGGTGAATCAGGAGGCTCGTGATCGCTGGATGCTGCTGATGGGAAACGCGATCAGGGAGTGTGATTTCCCCGAAGACGTGCAGGGTATTTTGGGGGTGTTTTTGGGGAATGTTGCGACATTTTTGATCAATCGTCATTGAGCTGTCAGAGCCGCGAGCAGGGGATGTTGGGCTGGGGGGGCATCTGGTGCCGCTCCATGCAGTCTCAGAGGACGGACTCTGCGAACTGCAGTTCAGTGTGCTTTGCTGAGAGGGCTTAACGATGGCGTTTTGGCGGCGACTAATCATCTGTATGTGCATTGTGCTGCATTGTGCTGGTCGACTGGCTGCCGACGATCTGACTCTTTGGCGTCCGCTGCTGGCAGGTCAGTCTGTGCTGCAGCAGGATGCGGACCGGGCAGTATTGCAGGGTGCCGAGTGGACGTGGCTGGGGTCGGCGACGCAGCATGCTGATTTAAAGTTTGAGGTGACTTTGCAGGTGGATTCTGCGGCGACTCAGTTTGATTTTTTTGGTTCCGGCTGGTCAGCGTGGCCTGATCCGAAGTTTGGTGATCGGGGGTTTGAAGCGGGTGTGTTGCTGCGCGGCGGGGCTGATGGTTCCAGTGGTTATCGTGTGCAGCTTTCGACGAAGTATCAGGAGTGTGCGCTGGTGCGATATCCGGACGGCGGCTATGTGCGTTCGGTGCCTTGTGCTGTTCCGCTGCAGCGTCCTCTGCGACTGTCGGTGGTGGTTTCTGGGAGTGTGCTGCGAGTTTTTCTGGATGGTCGCGAGGTACTGACCTATGCGGACCGGCTGGGTGGGATGACAGCTGCAGGTTTAGTGGGGCTGGGGGCATCCAGTGGAGCGCGGGTGACATTTTCGGGAGTACAGGTTTCGCCGGTGGAGCGTTTGCATGTGCCGGAGGCTGGGCCGCATGTGCTGCGTCTGTCAAGTCGTCGGTGGCTGGGCGGGCGGCAGTTTGTGTTTGACGACAACGAGCCGATCCTGCAAGTGCATTCGGCGGGTGATCCATCCATGTTTGCCAAGCTGCGACCGGGTTTGAAGCCATTGCTGACCTTTGATTCTCACTGGGGTCTGGAAAATCAGGGGGCTTATCGTGAAGCGGCGGTGGAGTGGACTGAGCCGCGTGTAAGCGGTGGTGGCGAGGCGCTGCAGGCGGAGTGGTCGGCGAGGCATGTGCAGGGTCGATTTACTACGAGCAGTCGTCTGCAGGTTGGTTTTGATCAGCAGCGGCAGGTTTATACGTATGAAATCGACAGTGAGCTGCTGGTGCTGCCGGGTGAACCATTTGCGTTTCGTTATGGATTTGATTTTGAACATCATACTCCGCTGGACCCTTTTCGCTGGCGGTATCTGCTGATCCGTGGTCGTGACGGTGATTTGACGTATCGCCCGCTGTCGCCGTTTGATCCGGGGACTTTGGATGACATTGAGAGTGTGTATGGTGTGCGAGTGTGGCATGGGCGGACGGGTGACGAACAGGTGGTGGCACCGGCGGTGGAGTATTTATTGCAGCCGGAGTGGCTGGAGTTGAGGGATGATGGCGGGAAGCAGCAGCGGCGGCAGTTGAACACGGCGGTGTGTGCTGCATTTTACGACACGGGTGTATCGTTTGCTCCGGCTGTTGGGCGGGCAGGTGAGCGGGTCAGGGTGCGTTATCGTTACACGGGTTATCCGGCGGAGGAGACGGGGCGTTTGTTTGGGATGGCAAAGGTGCAGCGTAATCCGCGAATTGATCCTGCGCATCATTTTGTATTTGCGGGTGAGCAGTGGCCGGTGATTCGTTTTGAGGTGAAGACGGCGATGGATCAGCCGTGGTGGGGTGGTCGTCCATTTTTGTCGGGTCACAATGCTCGACCGAGTTACGATGTTGTGGACGAGGGTGGTGGTCAGTTGCGGCTGGGTCCGATTTCGTGGGGTGTGGCTCCGGTTGGTCCGGCGAATCCTGCTGCTGGTCGCTGGCTTGTGAGGGCTCGCGTGAAGTCGGTGAATGCGGTGGGTCCGGGAGGTCGTCTGGAGGTGTTGTGTCTGAAGAAGCCGGATGCTGCGGGGAACGGCTACGTACTGATGGACTCCGGGAATGTCATCAGTCGTCAGGGGGGGTGGTTTGGTTCGGGAAGTGCTGACTGGCGGGAGCATTTACTGGTGGTGGAGGTGCCCGAGGGGACGGGTGGTTTGGCGCTGGGGCTGGGCAATGCTGGTACGGGTGATGTGTACGTGGCGGAAGTGGGATTTGAGCGGATGAAGTCGGGTGAGGCGGTGGAATCTACGATGCTGCTGAGTGCTCCGCAGATATCGACTGTGCCTGATGCGATCTGGGATCTGCGTCTGGAGGAGCAGGCAGGTTTGTATGTGTTCAATGCGGGTGCGGGTGAGCATCGGGTGCTGGAGCTGGCGAATGTGGACTGGGTGCGCGAGGGCGGGCGGCGTGGGCTGCGATTTTCAGAGAACTTGAAAGAACGAGCCGATTATCCGTCGCCTGGGCTGCTGGACACGTGGCTGCGGCATCCGCAGCAGCGACAGAATTATGAGCCGCATCGGCACGGAGCTTTTGGTCTGGGTGGATTTCATGGTGGCGGCAGGCCATTGAAAGCGTTGACGCTGGCCACGTGGATTCGTCCGGCTGGCGAGATGGGAGCGGGTCCGCATCCGGGTCGGGGTGATCTGATTGGCTTTGGTGCGAGGCGGTTTATTTTGGGGCTGGAGGGTCAGACGGCGCCATATCGTCTGGGTGCCTGGCTGAATGTGAACGATCGTGTGACGAGTGAGTCGCGGCTGGAGGCTGAACGTTGGTCGCATGTGGCGATGACGTGTGAGTCGACGGGAGAGCGATGGCGAGTGCGGTTGTATGTGGATGGTATTCGAGTGGGCGAGGGGTTGACGGAGAAGCTGCTGGTGAGTGAGACGGTTCCGGATTCGCTGATTTTGGGCGGGGAGTATTTTTATCTGCACTGTCATTATTATCGGGGGCTGATGGGTCCGGTGCAGGTTGTGGAGCGTTGCCTGACGGAGTCGGAGCTGCGTGTGCTGGCTGAGCAGCAGTGAGTGGGTGTTGATGCAGTTTTCCGAAGGTGTGTGTCGGCTGGGGGGGGATTGCGGGGTTATGGAAATTTTGGTGTTGCTGGCAGCGGGGTTTGTGGCGTTTACAAATGGAGCGAATGCCAACTGCAAGGGGGTGGCTTCGCTGTATGGCAGCGGCACAACGACGTTGCGTCTGGCGCTCTGGTGGGGAACTCTGACGACATTTTTGGGTTCGGTGAGTGCTGTGTTTTTGTCTGGCGGGATGTTGAAGGCATTCAGTGGCCAGGGGATTGTGGACAATGGTTTATTGCAGCGGATGGATTTTCTGGTGTCGGTGGCGGCGGGTGCGGCAGCGACCAGTTTTCTGGCGACTCGTCTGAGTTTTCCGGTATCAACCACGCATGCGCTGGTGGGGGCGTTGGTGGGGGCCGGGCTGGCGGGGGGCCAGTCTGGGGTGCAGTGGCAGGGTTTGCGGGAGAGATTTGTATTTCCGCTGTTGTTTAGTCCGGTGGTGGCACTGGTGCTGGGGTGTGTTGTTTACGGCGTGTTGCGGCGTCTGAGGCTGGCCCCGGAGCAGCGCACGGTGTGGCTGGACATCAGTCATTTCTTCAGCACTGGTGCGGCCAGTTTTGCGCGCGGTTTGAATGATGCACCGAAGATGGCGGCGCTGCTGACACTGGTTCCGTGGCTTTCGGCGGAGTGGTCAATTTTTTTAGTTGCGGTGCTGATGGCAGTGGGTGGGCTGCTGGATTCGAAGAACGTGGCAGAGACTTTGGGCAGGCGAGTGACGGGCATGGATGCCGGGCAGGGTTTTGCGGCCAGTCTGGTGACAGCGGTGCTGGTGGGTACGGCCAGTCTGCACAGTCTGCCCGCCAGTACGACTCATGTGAGTGTTGGTGCACTGGCCGGTATGGGTCTGGCAAGTGGCCGTGCGCGGTGGGGGAAGGTGTTTGAGATTTTGCTGGCGTGGCTGACGACGGTACCGTGTGGTGCGGTACTGGCGGCATTGATTTTTGGCCTGCTGCGGCTGTTCTGAGTGTGTTTGTTGCTGAGGGCCGTGACGGCGACTGGAGTCAGGGCAGTTTGTTTTCTGCAGTTTCAGCGGGCAGTTCCCTGCGTGACACGTATTCTTTCCATGAGCCTTCGTAGAGGCGTACGCTGGGGTATCCAGCGACGTGTCGCAGGTAGAATCTGAGCAGGCTGCCTTCGCGAGATGTACCGCAGTAAACGATGATGTGTTTGTCGGGGGTCAGTCCGGCGGCCTGCAGCATAGCCAGCGTCTGCTGTCGGGGCAGGAACTTATGCGTGTTTTCAGGTTCCATGAGTTTGGCCCAGTGGAAGCTGATGGCTCCGGGGATATGTCCTTTTCGCCACCAGACGTCATCCTTGCCGATGTATTCGTTATGTGGTCGGGCATCGACCAGGACGACATTCGGCTGAGATTTCAGTTTTAGAACCTGATCGATTGTGAGTCCGATTTCGGGGTTGCGCTGGAGGGGCAGAGTTCCGGCTGGGTTACCGAAGTAATCCTGGATGACGGGAAATCCGGCCTGTTGCCATGCGGGAAGTCCGCCATCGATGATGCGAATGTCTGAGACGCCGAATTTTTCGAGTACGTAAGCGACCATTGAGGCGCTGAGGATTTCATCGTTGGGCAGTTGCGCACCAGTGGCGTAGATCAGGTGGGTGCGACTGCGGTCGATTCCGGCGCGAACGAGCAGTGCTGCGGTGAGATCATCTGGAAGGTATTGTACGGGGACGCCCTGATCTGTGCCGCGGAGTGTATCGAAATTGATGTGGTGAGCGCTGGGGAGATGTCCGCGGAAGTAGTCTTTGTAGCCGCCGCGGGTATCGAGAACGACAGGTCTTTTGGCGGGATCAGGGTGATTGATCAGCTGCTGTGCTTCAGCGACGGAGATTGTGCCGATTTCGGCGGCGTGGCAGTGGCTGATGAGCGTGAGTATGAGTGCCGCGAGGAGTTGGCGGAGCATATTGAGTGTGCCCTGGTAGCGGGAATGAGAGTCTGTTGCCGATTGAGCGAGGTATCTGCCGGTCAAAGGTATAAAGATCTTAAGCTTATTTGAGAGTTGTGTGAAAGACTGGAGTTGTGTTTGTGGCGGGTGGAATCAGTGTTGCGAGTTACTGGTATCAGGGTTTTCGGTGGAGAATGAGTGCGAGGGTGTCTGGTGATCCTGCTTCAGCGAGGAGGGTGGCAGCGACGGTGATTGTCCAGCAGGAGCGGGCGGTGGTGCTGCACAGCAGAGCGGGTCCGGGGGGCAGTCTGACGCCGGGATTGATGCGGATGGCTTGTTCGAGGAGGCAGACGTGGGGAGTACTGGGCAGATTTTCGGGGCATTGTGGCCCGGACCAGGTGAAGCAGTCGAGCAGTGGCAGCTTGCCGATGCGTGAGATGTGCAGGGCGAGCAGTCGATTGGCCTGCATTTGGGTGGCGTGTGCCGGCGCCGGAATGACGATAGCGGGTCGTTGTTCCCAGTGTTGTTTCCAGCGGGAGAGCAACTGAACAGCTCCGTCGAGCAGTTCCGGGGGGATAGCGGCGAAGTTGTCTTTTTCGAGCTGAGCGAGTTCGGTGTTCCAGCCTGGGTCATCAGCGAAGGCGACAGCGCGGGCCGACAGTCTGGCTGTGATGGTTCCTTTGCGGCTGCAGCCTTTGGGCCACAGTTTGCGAGTTTCGATGAGCACATCCTGTTGTCTGAGGAAGTTGCGGGCCTGCAGAATGCGTGCGGGATCGGGCTGCAGTCCGGGAGCGGGCAGTCGTGAGGTACAGACGGAGCATTTGCCGCAGGGCTGGGGGTTTGGGTCGCTGAGAGCCTGCTGGAGCCAGGCCATGAGGCAGCCGCGACCATTGGCGTAATTCCGCATGATTGAGGCTTCCTGTCGGCGAGCGTCGACGAGTGCATCCCATTTGCGGGTGTCGTGGATCCATGGTTTGCCGGTTGCGGCCCATTTGCTGCCGTCTTTGCGAACGGCATCATCGACGGCGAGGATTTTGAGGAGTGCTTCCAGTCGTCCGCGACGGATGGCAGTGACACCTTCGAGGTCGACGATGCTGAGTGGCTGCCTGGCGAGTGCCTGCAGGGTTCGATCAGCGGCGGCCTGATCCGGGATATTGGCGGTTGCGAAGTATTCCCAGATGGCTTCATCGCTGCTGGCGGGGAGGAGGATGGCTTCAGCGTGCTCGAGTGCTCGACCTGCGCGACCGATTTGCTGGTAATAGGCGACGGGAGTGCCTGGTGAACCGAGGTGGACACAGAAGCCGAGGTCGGGTTTATCGTAGCCCATTCCGAGAGCGGAGGTGGCGACGACGGCTTTCAGTTCATTGTTGCGCAGCTGCTGTTCGATGGCCAGTCTGTCGTCTGTTTCCATTTGTCCGGTGTAGGCTGGAACATTGAATCCGCATTGCTGCAGAAACGTGGCGAGTCGCTGAGCTTCGGCGACGGTGAGAGCGTAGATGATGCCGGAGCCGGGCAGGGTCCGGAGTGCGTCAGCGATCCAGGCATAGCGTTCGGCGGCTGAGAGTCCTGGCACGACGGAGAGCTGGAGGGATGTACGTGCGAGTGTGCCGCGAAAGACGGCGGTGTTGTTTCCCAGTTGTTTGCGTACATCCTCGGTGACTCGCTGATTGGCTGTGGCTGTTGTGGCGAGTACAGCGGCGTTTGGTGCGGCGAGCAGTGAGCGGGCGAGTCGCTGGTAGTCGGGGCGGAAGTCGAAGCCCCAGTCACTGATGCAGTGTGCTTCATCGATGACGATAAGGGAGGTGCGACTGAGCAGCTGCGGCAGTCTGGCAGCGAAGGCGGGGTTGCCCAGTCTTTCGGGTGACACGAGCAGGACGTCGAGCTGGTGCTGTTCGAGAGCGTGGAAGATGGGTTCCCAGTCATCGATGTTGGTGCTGTTGATGCTGGCGGCTTTGAGTCCTGCTTTTTCGGCGGCGGCCACCTGATCGCGCATGAGTGCGAGGAGTGGAGAAATGACGAGTGTGGTGCCGTGTCGAGTCTGTCTGAGGGCGGTTGTAGCGGCCCAGTAGACGGCGCTTTTCCCCCAGCCGGTGGCCTGTACAACGAGGACTCGAGCGACAGGCTGGAGGATGGCCGTGACGGCATCGAGCTGATCACTGCGGGGAGTGGCAGCGGGGCCGGCCAGTTTGTGGAGTACTGCTGTGAGGTAAGTTTCAGCGGGAGTGACAGTCATGGTGGGTGTGTGGTGTGTGGTGAGTGGGATGATGGTGGGGCTGTGATGAGTTTTGGGTCAGGAGATACACGAGAGGCGGGAAGAGATACAAGTGAGGCGCGGGAGTTTGCGCAGCGTAGCCGTGGAAATGCGATGAGACGTCGGTTTATACGCAAAAAACAGCAGATCTTCTCAATTCTTCTGTTGTGGTCGGGGAATCAGGTTTGCCTTGTTGGGGCCAGTGGCTGTAAGCTGTCGATGGAACTTTCAGCTTCTGCCGCCCTGCCTCGCGTTTTTCCCGCCCTTTGCCAGCGCCGAAAGGACTCAGCCATGTCCGACCGGATGTGTCATTTGCGTCATCCGCGTGCTGGTCGCCGTGTGGCGATTCAGGCTGGTGCTGTGGGTTTACTGGGTCTGGGTCTGAATCATGTGGCTGGTCTGCGTTCGCTGGCTGAGGAATCTGGTGTTGCTGGAGCGTTGCCTGGCGGACGTCCGAAGTCGGTGATTTATATTTTTCTGTCTGGTGGTTTGGCGCAGCACGACAGTTTTGATCCGAAGCCTGAAGCCCCGGCGGACATTCGTGGTGAGTTTTCCCCGATTGCGACTCGTACTGCCGGAGTCCATATCTGTGAGCATCTGCCGATGCTGGCAGCGTGCAGTGATCAGTGGGCGATGGTGCGTTCGCTGACTCATCCGTACAACGAGCATTCGATTGGTCATCATGTGATGCTGACCGGTCGGACTCAGACGCCCACTGGTTTTAATCCGAACCGTCCGACGTCGTCCGATTATCCTTCGCTGGTGGCACTGGCGACGAAGTTGCTGGCACCTCGCAACAACCTGCCTCCTGCTGCAGTGCTTCCCGAGAAGCTGGTGCATGTGACTGGCCGAACGATACCGGGTCAGTTTGCGGGTGAGTTGGGCGATCGTTCAGAGCCGTGGTTTATTGAGGCCAGTCAATATCGTGACACGTCGTATGTGCACGGTGCATTTCCTCAGTATGGTTTTCAGCGACAGCGTGGTCGGGAGGTTCCGGCGGGTTACCGCTATGAGGCTCCGCGTCTGGAGCTTGCGGGCGGGCTGTTGCGGGATCAGTTTCAATCGCGTTTATCGCTGCTGCGTTCGATTGAATCGCAGCGTGCTGCGCTGGAGGCGAGTGCTGAGCAGCTGCAGTATGATCGTCATCGTGAGACAGCGGTCTCGATGCTGCTGGAGGGTCAGGTGCATCGTGCGCTGGACGTGCATACTGCGGATGACCGACTGCAGGACCGATATGGCAGAAATTCTTTCGGGTGGTCTCTGCTGATGGCTCGTCAGCTGGCAGAGGCGGGTGTTAGTCTGGTGCAGGTGAATCTGGGGAACGACGAATCATGGGATACTCATGAGGCTGCTTTTCGAAATCTGCGTGAGTATTTGCTGCCGCCGACGGATCGCGCTGTTTCGGCATTGCTGGAGGACTTGTCTGAGCGGGGGTTGCTGGATGACGTGCTGGTTGTCATGGCGGGCGAGTTCGGCAGGACTCCGAAGGTGTTTACTTTTCCGGGTGCGGAGACGAAGTTGCCGGGTCGTGATCACTGGGGTGCGGTACAGACGGTGTTTTTTGCGGGTGGCGGAGTGCGTGGCGGGGTGGTGGTGGGCGAGTCGGATGCAACGGGCGGATATCCCAAAGCGGATGCTCAGACGCCCGAGAACATGGCGGCGACGATTTATCAGGCGCTGGGATTACCGCGAGAGCTGGTGTGGAAGGATGCTTTTGAGCGACCGCATCAGGTGTATTATGGTGAGCCGATAGCGGGTTTGACTTAGTTCACAGTTCAGTAATTTCGGGGTTGGGACATGTTGCGAATTTTTGGGCGTCAGCCGTCGGCTCATTGTGACGGCAGGACTCGCAGGCACTTCCTGCAGATTGGTGGTCTGGCGCTGGGGGGGGCATCATTGCCGCAGCTGCTGGGTGCGGAGCAGTCTGTGGGTGGTGTGCGTGGTCGAGTGCTGCCGCACAAGGCAGTGATTATGATTTATCTTTCCGGCGGGCCGTCTCATCAGGACATGTATGACCTCAAGATGGAGGCGCCGCCGGAGATTCGCGGCAGCTTTCGACCGATAGCCACGAATGTGGGCGGGATTGAGATTTGCGAGCATCTGCCGCGGCTGGCGACGATGATGGATCGGGTGGCGATTATACGTTCGCTGCATGGTTGTCCGGATCAGCATGCATCGGATTTGTGTTTGAGCGGATATCCGATTGGTGGTCGTGGTCGTCAGGACAATCATCCGTCGCTGGGATCGGCGGTAAGCAGGCTGCAGGGTCCTGTGGATTCGTCGGTGCCTCCGTTTGTGGGTCTGACAATCAAGACTCGACATGCCCCCTACAGCAACCCCGGTTATCCAGGCTTTCTGGGCACAGCGCATGCGGCATTCCAGCCTGAGGGTCAGGGGATGGCGGATATGCGTTTGTCGGGTGTGACTCTTGAGGAGCTGCGGGACCGGCAGGCTTTGCTGCAGAGTTTTGATCGATTTCGGCGTGGTGCTGATGGCTTGTCACAGTATCGTGGTGTGGACGCGCTGACGCAGAAGGCGTTTGATGTACTGACCTCCAGTCGTCTGGTGGAGGCTCTGGATCTGGAGCGAGAGGATGCTTTGGTGCGCGATCGTTATGGTCGCGGGAGTGCTGATCCGGCATTTGGGGAGGACGCCGGGCCGCACTGGATGGATCAGTTTTTGATGGCGCGTCGACTGGTGGAGGCTGGTGTGCGGTGTGTGACGCTGTCATTTGGCAGCTGGGACCGTCATGGGGCGAATTTTGAGCGATTGCCGGTGCAGCTGGCGCGATTTGATCAGGGTATCACGGCGCTGATCGAGGACCTGCATCGGCGCGATTTGCAGGACGACGTGAGTGTGGTGGCGTGGGGTGAATTCGGGAGGACTCCTCGGATCAACAAGGACGGTGGTCGTGATCACTGGCCGCAGGTGTCGTGCTGTTTGTTGGCTGGTGGGGGAATGCGTACGGGGCAGGTGATAGGATCGACGAATCGTCTGGGCGAGGTGCCTCAGGATCGGCCGGTGCATTATCAGGAGGTATTTGCGACGCTGTATCAGCGGCTGGGGATTGATGCTGGTACGGCGACGATTCCGGATCAGGCGGGTCGGCCGCAGTATTTGCTGGATCAGCGTGAACCGATACGGGAGCTGATTTGACATGTCTGAAGAACTGAGTCGTCGGCAGTTGCTGCAGCGGCAGCTGAAGGGTGCGGGCGGTGCTCTGCTGGGTGGTGGTCTGGCTTTGTCAGGCGGTTCTGCTGCGGGTGGTGTGGCGGCGGGGTTGTCGGGGCGTGCGGGGTTGTCGGGGCGTGCGAGTTCGGGCAGGGCGAAGAGTGTGATTTTTTTGTATCTGCACGGTGGGGCACCGTCGCAGGACATGTTTGATCTGAAGCCGAGGGCGCCGCGAGAGATTCGGGGTGAATTTTCGCCGATTGCGACGAATGTGCCGGGGATAGAGATTTGCGAGCATTTGCCGAGGATGGCCCGCTGGATGCATCGCTCGGCGATTCTGCGTGCGGTGCATCACAAGGCGGGCTGTCACAATGAGATACCCAGTTTTACGGGGTATGAATCGCCGTCGGGGATGCAGGAGCTGTCGGACAACGGGTTACCTCCGAGCATGGGTGCGGTGTGTGAGTATTTCAAGCCTGCCGGTCAGACGTTACCGGCGTATGTGAGTCTGCCGAATCCTTTGAATGTGGCGGGCGAGACGGGCCCTGGGGCAGGTTTTCTGGGGCGGCGGTATGCTCCGCTGGAGTCTCGTGCGGTGCCCGAGTTTGATGCGGGAGCGGTGTTGAATCAGCGTCCGAATCCGCCGGTGGTGCGGGGCATTCCGCGGCTGGAGGACAGTCGTCTGATTGACGGCGTCACGTCGGCTCGACTGGCATTGAGGCGTGGCCTGTTATTGGGGGAGGGATTTCGAGGGGCTGCGCCGGTGCAGGCGGAGTTCGGTCGTTTTCAGGAACTGGCGTTTGGGGTATTGACAGCACCGGAGTTGCGGGAGTGTTTTGATCCGGGGCTGATTGATGCGGGGGTGCGGGAGCGATATGGGAATACGCTGTTTGGCAACAGTGCGTTTATGGCGACGAAGCTGATTGCGGCCGGGGTGCGTTTTGTGAATGTGATCTGGACGTGGTATTACGGGGCGTATCCGGGTGTGGCGGATTACGGCTGGGATACTCACGAGCACAATTTTTCGATTTTGCGGAGTTATTTGCCGCAGGTGGATCGGGTGTATTCGGCATTGCTGGAGGATTTGGAGCGGAGCGGTCAGCTGGATGAGACTTTGGTGGTACTGACGACGGACTTTGGCCGGACTCCGGGCGTGAATCAGACGGCGGGCCGTGATCACTGGATGCATTGTTATTCGACGGTGCTGGCGGGTGCCGGGATTCGAGGCGGGACGGTATATGGGGCATCGGATGCGGGTGCGGCGTGGCCGGTGGACGGTGCGGTGCGTCCGGCTGACATTTGTGCGACGATTTACGATCAGCTGGGGATGGATCCGGACTCGTATGTGTACGACCAGTTGAACAGGCCGCACAGGATTGCGCAGGGCGGGACTCCGATCCGGTCGATTTTGGAGTGAAGGGTGTGAGTGATGTTTTCGCTGTACGATGATTCTGGTGTATCGGGAATGTCGCGTCGTCGTGAGTGGCTGCGTGTAGGTGGTCTGAGTGCGGTGGGATTATCGTTGTCGGGATTGCTGGGTTCGCGGAGTGTGGCGGGAGTTGTGGGCGGGTCAGCGGGTACATTTGGGGGAGAGCTGGGAGCATCATTTGGTCGGGCGAAGAGTGTGATATTTTTGTGGCTGCAGGGTGGGCCTCCGCAGCACGAGACATTTGATCCGAAGCCTGAGGCGCCGCTGGAGGTTCGTGGTCCGTTTCGGCCGATCAGCACGAACGTACCGGGGATTCAGTTCAGTGAGTTACTGCCGCGGACATCGCGTTATGCGGATCGTCTGGCGGTGGTGCGTTCGATGTCGACGAAGGATGACAATCACGATGTCAGCGGGTACTGGCTGCTGACGGGTTATCCGTATCTGACGGGCAGTGCGCGTCAGATCAAGCCGACGGACTGGCCGTATTTTGGTTCGGTGATCAAGATGTTGAAGCCGAGTGAGCGGCTGCCGGCGCTGACATCGGTGTGGTTGCCGGATGTGATGCGTCTGAACGACAATGTGACTCCGGCGGGCCAGACGGCCGGCTTTTTGGGTCCGCAGTGGGAAACGGAGCGTTTTGTGGGTGATCCGGCATTGCCGGACTATGAGATTGAGGGTCTGGCGGCGCGGGACGGTCTGGATCGTTTGCGGATGGATCGTCGTCGGGACCTGTTGCAGCAGTTTGAGTCGCAGCTGGCGGGTCTGGAGAGCAGCGGGCGAGTGCGGGCGTGGGACCGTTTGAATGCGCAGGCTTTTGATCTGATTACATCGGGAGCAGCGCGGGCGGCGTTTGATTTGCGTCAGGAGCCGGACAGTGTACGTGACCGGTATGGTCGTTATACGTGGGGTCAGTCGGTGTTGTTGGCGCGGCGACTGATTGAGGCGGGCGTACGGCTGGTGCATGTCAACTGGGCTCGTGATCCGGGAGACAATGCGGTGGACAATCCCCTCTGGGATACTCATGCGTTGAACGCTGACCGGCTGCAGGACAATCTGTGTCCGCAGTTTGATCCGACGTTTGCGGCACTGATGGATGATCTGACGGAGCGTGGTTTGCTGGACGAGACGCTGGTGGTGGTGATGGGAGAATTCGGGAGGACTCCGAAGATCAACGCGAACGGTGGTCGGGATCACTGGGGGCATGTGTTTAGTTTTGCGATGGCGGGTGCCGGGATTCGTGGTGGTCAGGTGATTGGGTCCAGTGACAGGAACGGAGCATATCCGGCGACGGCACCTGTGACTGGTGGCGACTTTACGGCGACGTTGTTTCATTTGCTGGGGATTGATTCGACGGGTGTGTTTCATGATCGGGAGGGTCGTCCGCATCCGCTGACGAAGGGGGAACCGATCGCTGGTGTTCTGGGGGAGCGAGTGGAGCTACGGCTGCAGGCAGCGGAGGGAGATCCAGCGTTTGTGCCTCCGTTTGATACTCGCCTGTTGTTCGACACGGACTTTCGGGACGGGTTACCGCTGGTGCTGGCGGAGTCAGCGAGTCGTGCGAAGGGCTGGCGCGCGTGGTGGCAGCCGGGTTTGGGAGTGGTGAAGTCAGGTGGCGTATGTGAGTTCGTATTGAGTTCGGGTTCTGGAGCGGGTGAGCAGTCGTTGTCGGCTGGTTCGCGATGTTTGTTGGCGCAGGAGATTCGCAGTGCGCGGGGCGGGCTGTATGGTCTGCGGGTGCGTGCGGGGGTGGATCTGGGGAGTGTGGTGGAGACGGAGCGGCTGCTGGAGCGATTTCGATTTCGGCTGGTGCTGTATCGATTTCAGAATATGCAGAAGAATCCGCGAGCGATCGAGGAGCTCGCGGCGGTGGAGTTTCGACCGCGTGCTGGAGAGGTGGTTGAGTTTGTGCTGCAGCGTTTTCTTGGCTCGACGACTCCGGGAGCGAATTTTTCGATTGGCTGTGGTTTGGGGGTTTTGATAGTGGCCGAGGCGACTCAGGTGGTGGAGTCAGCGGCGGTGGCGGGTGGAGTGCTGTTGCGACTGCACGGTGTGGAGCTGAGTTTTAGTCCGCGTCAGCGGGACGAAACGGTGACGGTGTGAGGGGTTTAGTTTGGCTGCGTATTCTGCACTGGCTGCTGTTGGTGCTGCACTGGGATGGGGTATTGCCGCTGCTGGTGTGGAGTCTTCCGGGTATGCTGCAGGGGGTATTTCCGGGGCGGCGAGGTGTGGTCGAGTTTTCTGCGGTGGTGTTTCCGATCGCGGTGTTTGTTTTGCGTTATCGCGTCGGCTTGCGGTTGATTGCGGGGAATGCGTGTGGCGGCGCGGTGCGGCGGCTGCAGCGGGGGGTATTTTTTGTGGGGATCTTCGTGCGGGTGCTGGTGGATGCGGTGGTGATGTTGAGTTGTCTGATGCCAGCGGCTGGTGGAGTGTGGGATGAGATGCTGATACCGTTGGGAATTTATGTAGCGGCGATGCTGGTGGCGATGTATCCGGGTGAGATCCGACGGGTGGTGTAAGGTTTGTTCTGGTCCGGCTTATTCGCGGATGCAGCTAACTGCCTGACTGGAATTTTCTAAAAGTCTGGTGATGCCGTAAGGTCTTCGAGTGCGTCTGTTGTCTGTGATGTGGCCGTTGCAACTGGAAAAGGAACCCGGACGGTGAACTTGGGGTTCACGGTCCTGAAATTTCGGTCTTGAGTGAATCAGTTGTCGGCCGTTGCATTGCGGCGACGGCGGAGCCGAGCCACGAAGGCCCCGACGAGACTGACTGCGATCAGTCCAGACTTGGCAGGTTCCGGTACAGCGGCAGGGCCGGGGCCAACGGCAACAAGATTGACGTTGTCGATGAAGGCAAAACCACCGGTTGCAGGAGGTGCAGCATATCCCGGTACCTGGGCGGCCAGGTGGAGGTGGGATTTCCCTACAGAAGAATCAAGTTTCAACAATGGAATGGTGCATTTTTGTTTTTTGTGCAGAATCTTGATTTTCTTTACACTGTTAGCTCTGAAAGTGTATGGCAGGTAGGGCGCATTTTTTTCGGGACGTGGCGTGATCGAAAAGTAGCCATCAGAAATCTCGGCTCTGTACAGAGGTTTAGGAGTGCATTTCTGTTTGGTTTGCGATTGGGTTGTGAGGGAGTGAAATTGTTGTCGGAGGCGCATAGGGAGACAGAGAAAATGAGTGATTGGCAGAAACGTATATTTTACCCGCAGATCGGGATGGAAGCGCCACCTCGCTGTTCCAAACCCAGTTTTGCGTCGATAGACTGGCAGATCAGACAGAGGTGACTCAGACTGCTTCAGACTGCTGCTGTGCTCCTGCTGCTTGTGTTGGTGGCTGATGACTGCTTTTGTTCCTCTGCCCTGCCCTTCTTTCCTGCCTTGTTTTCTGACCGGAGTGTTCCAGCATGCTGACGTTCAACGGTCCGGTTCGTACTTTGTGCAACGGAGTTTCGCGGCGGGATGTGCTGCGTCTCGGGACGTTGTCCGTGGGTGGTCTGAGTCTGCCGCAGTTGTTGCGTGCGGAGCAGCAGTCGGGTGCGGGTGATTCTCGGAAAGCGGTGATAATGATTTACATGTGTGGTGCTCCGGGGCATCAGGACATGTATGACCTGAAGATGCAGGCTCCTGCAGAGATTCGCGGCGAGTTTCAGCCGATTGCGACGAAGGTGCCGGGCATTGAAATTTGTGAGCACATGCCGCGTCTGGCGGGGATCATGGATTTGTGTGTACCGCTGCGTTCAGTGTATGGGTCGCCGGACGGCGATCATGATTCGTTTATCTGTTACACGGGTCGATCGAAGCGTCAGCAGCCACCGGGAGGCTGGCCGTCATTTGGTTCGACGGTTTCGCAGCTGCAGGGGCCGCGGAACGCTGCGGTGCCGCCGTTTGTGGGATTGTCACCGGACACTGGTCATCCTCCTTATGGATCTCCGGGTCATCCTGGTTTTCTGGGCATTTCCAATTCTGCATTTCGTCCATCCGGACCTGCTCAGAAGGACATGGTTTTGAACGGCATCGATGCATCTCGTCTGGACGATCGTCGTTTGCTGCAGAAGTCGGTGGATCGTCTGCGGAAGGCGCGGGACAATGGGGGGATGCTGGATGCGATGGAATCGTTTACTCAGCAGGCTTTTGACATTTTGACTTCCAGTCGTCTGGTGGAGGCCCTGGATATTTCGCGAGAGCCGCAGCATGTGCGTGATCGTTATGGTGATGGTGATCCGCGGAATTTCGGCGATGGTGCTCCGCGAAATCTGCAGCATTTCCTTGTGGCTCGTCGTCTGGTGGAGGCTGGCTGTCGTGTCGTGACGCTGAATTTTGGTCGCTGGGACTTTCATTCGGATAATTTCAACGGCATGAAGAATACTCATTTGCCGCAGTTTGATCAGGGGTTAAGTGCTTTGATTGCGGACCTGCATGAGCGGGGTCTGGATCGGGATGTGGCGGTGGTGGCGTGGGGTGAATTCGGGAGGACTCCGCAGATCAACAAGGACGCGGGTCGGGATCACTGGCCGCAGGTGGGTGGCGGATTGATTGCGGGAGGCGGATTCCGCACGGGTCAGGTGATAGGAGCGACGGATCGTCTTGGTGCTGAGATTGCGGAGCGACCGATGCATTTTGGTGAGGTGCTGGCGACGCTGTATCGGCATTTGGGGATCAGCGCTGAGACGACATTGCGGGACTTTGCGGGTCGACCGCAGTATGTGATGGATCAGCGAGTTCCGCTGCCTGAGCTGCTGGGCTAAGGCTGAGCTGGAGCGTTGGCAGCTGCGTTGCCGGGAGTGTCTGCTGTGTCTGAGTGTCGCTGCGGGTTAGATCGTTTTTGCGCATTGTTTGTGGGTGCGTTCAGCAGTCTGGTGACGGCCGTGCTGCCGTTTTGTTTGCTGTGTGCGGTGGCTGGAGCGCAGGGGCTTTCGCCAGAGCAGTCTTTGCAGCAACTGCGTGCTGCGGACGGATTTCGTGCGGAGCTGGTGGCAGCTGAGCCGCTGGTAAAGCAGCCGGTAGCGCTGGAGTTTGACGACCGTGGCCGGTTGTGGGTAATGCAGTACCTGCAGTATCCGAATCCTGAAGGTCTGCAGCGTGTGCAGGTGGATCGTTATTCGCGAACGAAGTACGACCGCATCCCGGAGCCTCCGCCGAGGGGTCCTGTGGGTGCTGATCGGATCACGATTCTGACGGATACTGACGGTGATGGGCGGATGGATGTCGGTCGTGATTTCGTGGCGGGTCTGAATCTGGCGACCGGTCTGGCTTTTGGTCATGGCGGTGTGTATGTGTTGCAGGTTCCTTATCTGTTGTTTTATGCGGATCGGAATCGTGATGATGTACCGGACGGTGATCCGGAGGTGTTGCTGAGCGGATTCGGCATGGAGGATGCTCACAGTGTGGCCAATTCACTGACGTGGGGTCCGGATGGCTGGCTTTACGGGTGTCAGGGCAGCACGGTAACGGCCAGCATTCGGGGGATTGAGTTTCAGCAGGGTGTGTGGCGGTATCATCCGGTGACGGGTGCTTTTGAGTTGTTTTGCGAGGGTGGCGGTAATTCGTGGGGTCTTGATTTTGACCGTCGGGGGCGATTGTTCTACAGCACGAATTACGGCGGTTATGTGCTGGTGCATGGTTTGCAGGGGGCGTATTACGTCAAGTCGTTTGGCAAGCATGGTGCGCTGCATAATCCGCATGCTTACGGGTATTTCGAGCACGCTGCGCATCAGAATTTTCGCGGTGGTCATGTGACGGTGGGTGGGATTGTTTACGAGGAGGCTCAGTTTCCGCCATCTTTGCGGGGGAAGTATGTGGCGGGTGATTTGCTGGGTCATGGTGTGTACTGGCACACCATTAAAGCTGCGGGTTCCACGGTTTCGACCGCGCATGGTGGCGAGCTGCTGACATCAGGTGACTCGTGGTTTGCTCCGACGGACGTGACGACGGGTCCGGACGGAGCGGTGTATGTATCGGACTGGCATGATGTGCGGACTGCGCATCCGGATCCTGACGCGGACTGGGATCGCAGCAACGGTCGAATTTATCGGCTGGTGCATGGAGCTGGTGTGCGGGCTGAGGTGCCGGAATTTACTGCGCTGACTGGTGAGCAGTTGTGGCAGCTGCATTTGGACGAGCGGCAGTGGTATGTGCGTCGTGCGCGTCGTGAACTGGCGCGGAGGGTGACCGGGGGTGAAATGTCTGCGGAGCTGGCTGACCTGCGGGAGCGATTTCGGCAGGCGGCGCTGACCTCAGCTGACGAGTTGCAGGCGCTGGAATCTTTGTGGTCGCTGCATGTGCTGGGTGGTTTTGATGAGGCGACTGCGATGCAGCTGCTGAGCAGTGTGCATGCGGCTGTGCGTAGCTGGGCGTTGCGGCTGCTGGGGGATGCGGGTGTGGTGTCTGAGGTGCTCTCGCATCGACTGGACGAGTTTGCTGAGCAGGAGTCGGACGTGCAGGTGCTGCAGCAGCTGGCGGCGACGGCGAAGCGTCTGCCGGCGGTGACGGCGGTACCGATGATCAATGCGAACATCAATCGTGACGATCATGGTGACGATCCTTGTTTGCCGCTGCTGTGGTGGTGGGCGGTGGAGCAGCACAGTGTGTCGGGTCGAGCTGAGGTGATGCGGCGATTTGTGCGACCGACGTTATGGAACAGCCGGCTGGGTCGGGATGTGTTGATGCCTCGATTGATTCGTCGATATGCAGCGGAGGGTACGGCGGAGGGTCTGGATTCGGTATTGTCGCTGCTGCGGGCGGCGCCTGGGCGGCAGCAGCGGCTGGGCCTGTGGTCGGCGATTGTGGCGGGCTGGCAGGAGCGGAGCGGGTGGTCCGGGGGTGATGGTCAGCAGCTGACGGCCGAGCAGCTGCGGGGTCATGGGACGGCCGAGTTATTGCTGGCGGACTGGAGGTCTGAACCTGCGGAAGTGAATTTGCTGCGGGCGGGGATATTGCTGGGTTTGAGTGAGCCGCGGGCCTGGCTGGAGCAGCGTGCGTTTAGTGGGGAGACAGGGGTGGAGCAGCGAGTGCAGCTGCTGGAGCTTCTGGCGACAGTGCGGGACGAGCGACTGGCGGATCCGGCTCTGGCGATTGTGCAGAGTGAGGCGTCGGATCGAGTGCGTGGTGCAGCGCTGCGGGTGCTGGCGAATTCCGGTGTGGGTGAGAGTGTGGCGGAAGAGCTGATTGAGCTGCAGCGGCAGTTTCCGGAGAGTGGCTTGAACGGTCAGCTGCGTGACGTGCTGCTGTCACGTGCGAGCTGGGCGAATCGCTGGCTGCTGGCGGTGGACAGCGGGCGAGTTCCGGCGGGGTGGACATCGCTGGAGCAGATTCGGCGGTTGGCTTTGTTTGGGGATTCGCAGCTGGATGCTCTTGTGGCGAAGCACTGGGGTCGTCTGCACGGTGAGACTCGTGAAGACCGGCTGGCAGAGGTACGGCGACTGAACAATGATTTGCGAGCGGGTGCGGGTGATAAGTCTGCGGGGCGTGAGCTGTTTCGCCGGCACTGTGGTGCCTGTCATCAGTTGTTTGGTGAGGGTGGGCGGGTGGGACCTGATCTGACAACGGCCAATCGGCAGGATCGTGATTTTCTGCTGATCAGTCTGGTGGATCCCAGCAGCGTGATTCGGCGGGAGTATGTGAGTGTGGTGGTGCGGACGAAGAGTGGCCGTGTGCTGACGGGTCTGCCGATTTCGCGGTCGGAATCTGAGCTGGTGCTGGCGGACGCGAAGGGTGAGCGGCAGGCGCTGTCGACGGCTGAGATTGAGGAGTTGTCGGAATCGGCAGTGTCGCTGATGCCGGAGGGTTTGTATCGGCAGCTGAAGCCGCAGGAGCTGCGGGATTTGTTTGCGTGGTTGATGGGCGGTCCTTAGCCGGGAGTGGTGTGGCGATGGTGCGAGCGTTAGTGCTGAGTTTTTTGCTGTTGTCAGTGAATCTGAGCGGTGCATTTGTGGTGGCTCAGGAGGGTTCGCCGGCAGCATCTGGTGGTCGGGTGTATGAGAACCGTCTGGTGCGAATTGAGCAGCCGCGTGCACTGCTGGCGGACTATCCCGAGTATTTTGAGCCGATCATTGAGCAGGCCCATTATGAGGCTCCGGCGATTGTGCAGGACGAGGGTGCTGATTTGTCGGTGCGTGCCTGGCGATTTTCGTATAACGCGCGGGGGATTATTGAGATTCCGAATGAGCTGCGTCTGGCTGAGACAGCGGTGATTATGGTGCATCCGTGGGCGATTGACGACAGCTGGGGCTGGAAGTCTCCGCAGCCGAACGGCGTGGCCGACTTTTGTACTCCGGAAAAGAACGCTCTGGCAGCTCGTCACACGAAGCGGGTGATTAATCCGTTTTTGCAGCGTTTGCGCGGGAAGGCAGCATTTGTGATGTATAGTCTGCCGGGTGCTGCGGATGAGATTCGGACGAAGGTGTATCGTTCGTTTGCGAAGCGTCCGACGGCGGCGGAGCGGGTTTTGGGTGAGCGTGAGTTGCGGCGAGTTCTGTCGGAGTATTCGTACGTGGGTGAGAGTTTGCCGGAGCGGCTGCAACTGGGAGTGCGGCAGCCGGTGGCGGATTATTTCCGGCAGTTTCCGGGTCTGGATGCGGGAGCGCGGTTTAACGGCGAGGGATTTTGGAAGCTGCCGATTCCGGTGAGTGATTCGGTGACGGTCGAGGCGGAGGATGTGGTGATTTATGACAGCGAGGGATATCCGCCGCTGCGGGATTTTCTGAAGCAGCATGGAGTGCGGCATGTGCTGTTGACGGGGTATGCGACGGACATGTGTTATTGTCGAACGACAGCGGGGTATGAGAATTTGTCGCAGGACTTTAATGTGTTTTTGGTGGCGGACGCATCGCTGGCGACGTTTCCTTCGAACACATCGCCGCGGTTTGCGGTGAATGCTGCAATTTCGTATGCGGCGCTTAACCAACTGGTGACTCAGGTGTCCTGGGTGCAGCTGAAGTCTGTAGCAGAGGGGAGTCGCTGAGATGGGGCGGTTGCTGAGCAGGCGTGGTGTGCTGTGCGGTGCGGCGGGTGTTCTGGGAGCAGTGCGTGCGGCGGGGAGTATGGCTGGTGCTGGTGTGGGCGGGGCTGTATCCGGAGTGCGGGGTGCTGCGGGTCATGGTCGGGCCCAGATAGCGATTACTTTGGATCTGGAGATGAGTCGTAATTTTCCGCAGTGGGAGATGACTCACTGGGATTTCGAAAAGGGCAATCTGAACGAGGAGACGAAGCGGTATTCCGTGGAGGCGGCTCGCCGCGTGAAGGCGGCGGGTGGTTTGCTACATTTTTTTGCTGTGGGTCGGGTGCTGGAGCAGGCGGATGTGGGCTGGCTGCGTGAGATTTCGGAGGCTGGTCATCCGATTGGGAATCACACGTATGATCATGTGAATGTGCTGGCGGGTCGGGTGGAGGATTTGCAGTTTCGATTTCAGCGTGCTCCGTGGCTGTTGCGGGGCATGTCGTCGCAGGAGGCGATTCGGGAGAACATACGGCTGGCGGGCGAGGCGATGAAGTCGCGTCTGGGAATTGAGGCAGCGGGTTTCAGGACACCGGGCGGTTTTCATGGCGGACTGCGGGAGCATCCGGGTGTTCGGGCGATGCTGCAGGAGCTGGGATTTAGCTGGGTGAGCAGTTTGTATCCTGTGCATCCGAATTCGGCGCCGCAGGAGGAGCCGAGTGAGTCGGTGCTGCGTGGCATCCTGGAGGCTCAGCGACAGGCACAGCCATTTGTGTATGACGACGGACTGGTGGAGATACCGATGAGTCCGATCAGTGACATTGGAGCATTTCGTGGTGGTCGCTGGAAGCTGGACTGGTTTTTGCGATCGGTGCGTCAGTGCGTGGAGTGGACGATCGAGCAGGGAGCGGTGTTTGACTTTTTGGCTCATCCATCATGTTTGTACGTGGTGGATCCGGAGTTTCGCGCGATTGATTTGATTTGCGAGCTGGTGGGCGGTAGTGGTGGTCGAGCGGAGCTGGTGGATCTGGGGCGGATCGCAGAGCGAGTTCGTGGCGGGGCGGTTTGAACCACGAGTGGGCGGGCATGGGCGAGAAATCCGCCTGAGTTTTGGTGTACGCGGGGCATGGGGTATGCAGGTAGTTTGCGGGAAAGGTGTTGTGTGATGGCGGTCTGGTGGCGGTGTGTGCTGCTGGTTTGTGTGTGGTGTTGTGCTGTTTGCGGGGCTGCAACGGCGGGTGAGGATGGTTTGCGGATTGTGACGGCGTCACGCACGTCGCCGGAGTTTACGCGGCGGAGCGAAGGGGATGTGATTGAGCTGTCAGACGGGCGGCTGCTGCTGGTGTCGATGGAGTTTTCCGGTGATGGCAGTGACTTCGCAAAGACTCGGCTGGCAGCACAGGAGTCTGCAGACGGCGGTCTGACGTGGACTGATCATCGCGTGGTGACGGAAACATCGCCTGGCGACATGAATGTGTATTCGCCGAATCTGATTGCCGGGCGTGATGGTGCTGTGCTGCTGTTGTTTATGCGGCAGCATCGTGCAGGTGAGCTGACAAATCATGTGTGGAAATCAACGGATAACGGGGCGGCGTTTGTGCCGTATTCTGAGTTTGTGCCGCGGGGTGATTTTTCGCTGTGCAACGGGACTGTGAAGCGACTGGCTTCGGGCAGGCTGTTGTTGCCGGCGAATCCGCCGGTCCCCGGTCAGCGTGCCGAGACGGGTCCGTATGCGGCTACGGTTTTGTGGAGTGATGACGACGGTCTGACGTGGAGTGTTTCGGATTCGCGTGTGCATCTGCCGCTGCGAGGAGCGATGGAGCCGCACGTGGAGCAGGCGACGGATGGTCGAGTGCTGATGGTGATGCGAAATCAGCTGGGTCGTCTGTATTTGTCGGAGTCTGTGGATGACGGTGAGAGCTGGAGTGCAGCGAAGCCAACGGATTTGATTTCACCGGAATCGTGTCCCGAGCTGACTCGCATTCCCGGCACGGGTGATCTGCTGATGATCTGGAACAATTCGTTTGATCCAAAGTTTCGTTCGCATTTTGGTCGTCGCAGTCCGCTGACGGCTGCGGTATCGCGGGATGGTGGCCGGTCCTGGCAGAACGTGCGTGATATTGAAACTGATCAGACGCGGGCATTTTCCAATCCCGGCTGCAGGTTTACTCGCAGCGGCAAAGCCATTGTGAATTACTGGACGTGCGAGTATCTGCCGGACTGGCGGATGCAGGATGTGATTGATCTGCGTGTGGCGGTGATTGACTGGTCGTGGTTTTACGGTGCTGGTACTGAAGCTGGGGCTGGTCCGCCGGGAGCGGCTGTGCAGCGTGAGATTGGCAGTCGGCGTGAGTTGTTTGTGGATCGTTTTTTGATTGAGCGGATGCGGGATCTGGAATTGCGACTGCAGCAGCCTGTTTTGGCTGAGCCGACGTCGGAACCGGCGGATGCGATGGAGTATGGCACAGTGATTCGGGACGGTGATCTGTTCCGTTTGTATACTCGAGACGGCCGCGGGGCGAAGTTTGATGGTGATGAGCCGGAGGTGACTCGGTACTGTGAAAGCCGGGATGGGGTGCACTGGACGAAGCCGACGCTGGGTCTTGTGGAGCTGGACGGCAGTCGCGAGAACAACGTAATTCTGAAGGAGTCTCCGTACTGTCACAACTTTTCGCCATTTCTGGATGAGCGTCCGGGTGTGTTGTCGGAGGAGCGATTCAAGGCTTTGGGTGGAACGGTGAAGTCTGGTCTGGCGGCATTTGTTTCGGGCGACGGGATTCACTGGCGGAAGCTGCGGTCGGAGCCGGTGATTACGTATACGAAGGAGTATGCGTTTGATTCGCAGAATGTGGCTTTCTGGTCTGCGAGTGAGGGGCGATATGTGTGTTATTTTCGGCATTTTCTGGAGGGGCAGCTGAGGTCGGTGTGTCGCACGACTTCGGCGGATTTTGTGACGTGGAGTGAGCCGTTGCCGCTGCGTCCGAATTTCCCGGGCGAGCACATTTATACTTCGCTGACGCAGCCTTACTTTCGGGCTCCGCATCTGTACGTGGCGACTCCGACGCGTTTCCATCCGGGGCGTGGTGAGAGTACGGATATTCTGTTTATGACGGCTCGCGGCAGCAGTCGTTATGACCGCACATTTCGTGAGGCGTGGATTCGACCGGGACTGGATCCTGCGCGGTGGGGCAACCGATCGAATTATGCGGCGCTGAACGTGCAGCAGACGGGAGCGTCCGAGATGTCCGTGTATGTGACTCCTTTCAGGCGTTTTGTACTGCGGCTGGACGGTTTTGCGTCGCTGCATGCGGGAGCGGATACGGGTGAGATGACGACGTGGCCGGTGGTGTTTGCGGGGAAGCGTTTGTTTCTGAATTATGCGACCAGTGCTGGCGGATCAGTGCGAGCCGAGTTGTTGAGTGCGGCGGGGCAGCCGTTGCCTCGTTTTAGTCTGGCTGACTGTCGAGCGTTGGTGGGTGATGAGATTGAGGGGCAGCTGGAGTGGTCTGGGGGTGATCTTTCGCCGCTGGCAGGTCAGCCGGTGCGACTGCATCTGGAGCTGCAGGAGGCGGATGTATTTGCGCTGCAGTTTCGGGAGTGAGTGCTGATGTTCGGGATGCAGTGTGGGAGGGCAGCGGCGTGGACATCGGGCTGAGCTGGCGACTGCTGTTGTTTGTTTGGTGTGTGCTGCCGGCGGGGTCAATCTGTGCGGGGGAAGCGGCAGCGGGTGACGAACGCTGGCCGGAGACGCTGGCGGGGACGCAGCATCTGGAGTCGGAGCAGCCGCTGGATCGGGTGATGGTGTCGGGTTTAAGGCGTTTTTGTCTGCGTGAGCTGGCTGCTGCTCCGCCTCTGCGTGACCAGTTGTGGGCACCGTTTTTGTCGAGTGCAGATACGCTGCGGGAGCGTGCGGAAGAGCGGCGCGGCGAACTGCGGCGTCTGCTGGGTGTGGTGGATCCGCGTTTGACCGGGGCTGAGTCGCTCGCGGGTCTGGCGAGTGCTGTCGATGCAGCGGGAACATGGGGGTTTGAGGGGCCGTCGGGTGGCGGTTTGCGGCGTGTGCGGTGGCCTGTGCTGTCGGGAGTGACGGCTGAGGGATTGCTGGTGGTGCCGGAAAAAATTCGCGGTGCGGTGGTGCTGGTGCCCGACACTGCCTGGACTCCGGAGATGCTGTGCGGGGGCAGTGCGGGTGCGGAGGTGTCGCAGGGTCTGGTGGGTCGTCTGGTGGAGGCTGGCTGTGTGGTAGTGGTACCTGCGCTGATCAGTCGCGGTCAGCGTTTTTCGGGGAATGCGGACGTGGTGCTGACGAACCAGTCGCATCGGGAGTATTTGTATCGGCAGTCCTTTGTGGTGGGCCGACATGTGGCTGGCTATGAAGTGCAGAAGGTGCTGGCGGCGGTGGATTTGCTGGAACGCTGGCTGCGTGCTGAGGCGGGGGCTGGTGCTGTGGAAAGTTTGCCGATTGGTGTGGGTGGTGTGGGCGAGGGTGGTCGGATAGCGATGGCGGCTGCGGCTGTTGACCGGCGGATTCGTTCGTGCTGGGTGGCTGGATATTTTCAGCAGCGAGAGGGTTTATGGCAGGAGCCGATTGATCGCAATGTGTGGCGTCTGCTGACGGAGTTCGGTGATGCGGAGCAGGCTGGTTTGATTGCGCCGAGGACGCTGGTGCTGGAGGCGTGCAGGGTGCCGGAGTTTCGAGGTGTGGCGGAGGAGTTGCGGGGGCGGGCACAGGCAGCAGCTCCGGGTCGAGTGGAAGTGTGTGAATTTTCGTCGGTGCGTGCGGAGGCTGAGCGAGCGCGAAAGTTTTATGCGGTGTATGGTGCGGAGTCGCGGCTGCAGCTGTTTGGACATGGTGCGGACGGGATGGAGCGTGCGGGGGTACCTGGGAGCCGTGTTGTTGTGGACGCATTTTTGAAGGGTTTTTTGCCGGATGCGGAGGTGTCGGAGTCTGCTGGAGGACAGGTGGCGGGGGCAGTTGCGCTGGTGTCTGGTGGTGGTGAGCCGGTTGCTGAGAAAAGTCTGGGGTTATTTGCGGATGAGCGTGAACGGCGTCAGCTGGACGAGTTGCAGGAGCATGTGCAGCGTTTGATTCGGGGCAGTCAGCGGGTGCGGGATGCGGTTTGGCTGGTGGCTCCGGGTCAGGAATCAGGCTGGCCAGAGCGTCAGCGTGGCTTGCGTGCCGTGGTGCAGGAGGAGTTGATTGGTCGGGTGCCTCAGATTCCGAGGGAGTTACGACCGCGCTCGAGACGGATTCTGGAGACGGCGGAGTATGTGGGTTATGAGGTGTGGCTGGAAGTGTTTGAGGACGTGGTGGCGGGTGGAGTTTTGTTGTTGCCGCGGGGCCTGAGTGCTGGTGAGCAGCGTGCGGTGGTGGTGTGTCAGCACGGATTGGAGGGGACTCCGCTGGACACGATTTCGCGCGAGCCCGGTTCTTATGCTGCTTATCGTGCTTTCAGTGAGGAGTTGGTGCGTCGTGGTTACATTGTGTTTGCGCCCCAGAATCCGTATCGGGGCGGGGATGATTTTCGGGTGTTGCAGCGGATGAGCAATCCGCTGGGTCGTTCGTTGTTCAGCCTGATTGTGTCGCAGCATCAGCAGTTGTTGCGGTGGCTGAAGACGGTGCCTGGGGTGGATGCCGATCGGATTGGATTTTACGGGCTGTCTTATGGCGGTAAGACGGCGATGCGTGTGCCGGCATTGCTGGAGGAATACAGATTGTCAATTTGTTCGGGTGACTTCACGGACTGGCCGCGAACGATTGCGTCGAATGACGAGCGGTACAGTTATGTTTTTACGGGTGAATACGAGATACCGGAGTGGAATCTGGCGCATGTGGCGAGTTATGCGGAGCTTGCTCAGCTGATTTCACCTCGACCGTTCATGGTGGAGGCTGGTCATCGTGACGGAGGTCAGCCGACGGAGCTGGTGTCTGGTGAGTTTGGCAGGGTGCGGCGACATTTTGACCGGCTGGGAATATCAGAGCGAGCGGAGCTGGAGTTTTTTGATGGTCCGCACCGGATTCACGGTGTGGGGACATTTGAGTTTTTGGACAGGCACTTGCGGGGTGCCAATGGTGGTTTTTGAACGGCGAATGGACACGAATGGCGGGATAATTTTTTCCGCGAGGGATGAGCGCGGATTTTCGGGGATGATCGCAGCGGGTATTGGGCTGGTCTGTATTTAGAGGGTGATTGTTCCGAGTGGTGTCAGGAAGTGGGCGGTGAGGGATGGTTGTGGATATTCTGTGGTGATGATGTGGCGGTTGCAGCCGAGGCTGTTGAGCCAGTGCTGCAGCTGTTGAGCGCGGGGGTGCAGCAGTTCCAGGTGAGACAGTTGAATTCCGGAGTCTGGCAGGCGTGCGGGTGGCAGCAGGTGTGTGTGCCACTGGATGAGTGAGGGCATGATGCCGTCAAGTTGCAGTCGGCCATCTGCGGGTATGGTGATTTGCCAGCTGAGGTCAGCGCGCTGCATGTCTTCGACTGGTCCGGGGTCAGTGCAACTGTCGATGGCCGCACGGCGTGTGGCGACGATGTTGGTGGTGCGGAGGACCCAGGCCGTCAGTCGCGTCGGTGATTCCGGCTGCAGATCGTCAAGCTGAAACCAGCGTGGTCGAGTGGCGGGAGGGGCGTCGGGATCGATGGCGATGACTTCCAGATAACAGGTGTCGCCAATTCTGAGCAGTGCGTTGTGGGTACCCATTCGCGGGTGTTTGCCTCCGGGCTGCATGCGACAGCCGAGTCGCTGTTCTACGCAGCGGATGCCATCGGCCAGTACGGGGGCCGTGACTACGAGATGATCGAGCTGGCAGTCGGGGATAGTCACGGCGAATTCCTGGCGACGATTTCTGCGAGCGTTTGAAAGAAGGGGGATTCAAAGCCGCGGAGCACGAATGTGTTTGCGGGGCCGGTGCTGTCGATGCGCAGTCTGGGATCGGCGAAGCTGGCCGCGACTTTTCCGAGCAGAGCGATGGGAATGCCCAGTGCGGCAATAATGGCTGGTGGGCCGGTCAGCAGGAAGGGGCTCAGGATCAGCATCAGCAGTCCGCTGATAGTTATAAGTCCTCCGATTCTGCGGGTGAGTGTCAGCTGGCTGGCGACGGATTCGTGGAGGTAGTAGTGGCAGTTGACCTGATATTGTCGCAGAACGAGGCGATATGCGGGAACCTGAACGATGGAGCTGAAGGGAGACAGATTGTCGGTGGCCCCTGTTTTGATGCAGATTGGCGGCAGCTGCACCAGTCGACCGCAGGCGATGCGATTTCCGTCAACAACGACGAACCAGCCTGGGGGGCGAAGGGCATCAATTTCAGGCCCGTGCCCTCCGATGACTTCGAACGGATTGTCGGTGCTCATATTGTCGGTGCTCACGCTGAGCCTCGGGTGATCAATCGGGCAGCGACAGTGTGTCGTTGCCGATCATTGTTTTGGCGGAGCTCCGCCGGCTTTTCCGTCCGTGGCGGGGCCGCCGAGCTGCAGCTTGATGGCTCCGCCCTGCCCTGTTCCGCCGAACGAGAACCGCATGTTGCTGAACATGCGGCTTTGTGCGTCGATGAACTGGGCGACGGCGAAGCGGGCGATGCCGGTGCCGACGCTGGCATCGACGAGCAATTCCTGTTCGGCCGAGCGAATCTTCAATTCAACATCGGAATCTTCTTTCGTCAGTGCTTTGGCGGCATAGCTGTTGAATTTTTTTTCTGTCGTGGGTTCGGGTGTTGAGGCCTCGCCATTAATTGAGAACGACATTTTTGGGGCGGTGGTTTTTTGCAGCCAGCGTTCGAGGGTTTCCAGCCACTGTCCGGGGACTTTGCTGAGTGCATCGTCTGTCTGTCCGAGCCACTGGCTGAGCTGCATGCGAACGAGCAGCGGAGAGCCGATGGAATTTTTCTGGAGGGCCTGTTCGCTGCCGGCAACAATCTCCTCAAGCATTTGAACGGCTGATTCATTTCCGACGGTGAACCAGAGCCAGGAGCCAGTGGCGGCAAGGTTGAGCTGCAGCGGGATGGCGTTGCCGGCGAAGGGTACGGGAGTTTTTTCAGCGCGGATGGAGAGCATGCGGTAGTCACCGATTTCGCTGCGGCTGACGGTGACGGATTCACTGGCGGAAGTGGCCTGCAGGAGGAATTCGAGAGCGTCGAGGAATTTTTCGGCGGATTCCAGACGCATGCCTCCGCAGGGCAGCAGACCGTTTTCGACAGTGCCACGCAGGCAGAATGAGGCGTCGAGGATGCCGTAATCGACAGTCTGCTGCAGTGCTGCGACGAGGTCATCGACGAGGACAGTAGCGGCAGGGGTATCGCCGGCGGCTTCCTTCAGTCGCAGTCCGGTTGAGCCGGCGAGCAAGGAGAGGAATGGCCGGATGGATTCGGGGACAGCGACGGTGGTGGAAATAACGAGAGGCGAGGCCTGATCCTCGAGAGCGGCCAGTTGTGTGCCCTGATTGCTGACGACGGACAGGAAGGATGCGAGGGTGCTGTTTTCGCGAGCGCGGATTCGTATCTGACTGACCACGGGCTGTCCGGTTGCGGCGGACAGTTTGAGTGCGAAGCGGGCGCGATCGATGTCAAACATGACTCGCCGCAGCAGTTCCAGTCGTCCTTCCGCGAGTACTCGACGGAGCGAATAAGTACCTTCGGCTTCGTTATCGAATTGCTGCAGGAAGACGGAGGCCTGACTTTCGAGGGCTGCCCAGAAGGCCTGGCGGAAGTCTGAGGGGACCTGTGTGAAGTCGAAGTCAGCATACAGGTCCTGTCCGACGTGTTCTTCGTCGAGTTTCAGGCCTTCACGGGTGGGCAGTTCAAGGGTGTTGAGGGCATCGGACCGGCAGGAATACATAATTCCGTCCTGAAACCGGTACCAGGTGGACATGGATTTGGGCGGTTCGGGTGGTTTTCCGGCGGCCCCCGCTGCATCTCCGACGCTGGCGGTTGCGACGATGGAGATTGCGAAGGACTGTTTGGTTTCGCCTTTGCCGGGTCCGGCCGGGGCTATCGGGGGCGGTGTGTTGCGGAGTTTTTCGAAGTCCAGTTTGACTTCGAAGCGATCTTCTGCGCCGAGGATTTCGACAGCGGGTCCCATCATGCTGGCCTGCTGTCGGATGAGTTCTTCGAACTTATCGCGGGATTCGCAGGTTTCGAAGGTGATGGGGTTATCGAGTGAAACTTCGGGGAGAGTCTGGAGAAAAAACAGCGTGCCAGCCATTTCGGGGGCGGCTTCATCGGGTTTGCGGATCCGGCGGGGGCCCATTCCCACGGAAACGCGACCTGCTGCGCCACCCATGAGCAGGACGGGTGATTGTGGGATGCCCAGTTGTTCGCGAACGGTATTCAGGTATTTGAAGCTGTCTTCGGGACGCAGTCTGGTATGCCAGACGCGGCTGAAGATGCGTCCGCGGGGGGGTGCTGCTGATTCGTCAGCGGTGGTGGCGGGGCTGGCGATGGTGGTGGCGAGCAGGAGCAGAGCCAGAGTGAACAGGGTGGGGGGACGTCCGTGAGGCTTGAGCATATGTGAGATCCGAGGTTGGGTGGGCAGGTTAATCTGGCTGTTGAGGAGTGGATGGGACAGGCGAAAGCTGCCGCAAGGTTGCCGACGGGGGGTAACAACCAAAAAAAACCGTGAGATTTGGGAAAATGGCTGCAGGTGGGGGTGATTTTTGCGAATTGCGGCGAGGAATGGGAGCGGAGGCGGCGGGTTTTCACTCAGTTTTTGGCGGTGTTTGGCTGCGGGACCTGACGATTCTGCTGAATGTACTGATTTTTGTCTGCCGGTGGTGCCGATGTTAACGCTTGTTGCGGCGTCAGCATTTGTGAATGGGAGAGATCCACGGGTGTGATGGACGGCGTTGCAGACTGCGTATTGAGACGAGGCTCGGCACAGTGGGTCGAGGTTCTGTTTCCGGGGGCGATTGAGACAACCCTTAGGTTGTCCGAGAATCGATCCGTGTGCCGAGCTCGTCTGAAATTTCTGGTGGTTTTGGGTTGTACAGGCTGGCGTGTGCAGCTTTGTGAGGCAGTTTCGCCGGAGGGGATTGAGATGTTGAAGAGATTGGTTGCGATTGCCGTGATAGCGGTTGCTGTGCTGAGCTCCACGAGGTCGGTAGAAGCCGCTCCTCCGGGTCAGCCTTCAGACTGGCAGCGTTTCTACTACTACCCGTACATTTACTATCCGCATTCGTTCCAGAAGCCGCAGCAGTACGATCACCTGTACTATCGCTACGAGCCATCGATGCGGATCCCGGTGTACAACAAGAGCTGGTACAACTTTTATCCGACTGAGAAGCCGTATCACAGCGGTCATCATTTTATTCTGGATGTGTTTTGACGTTGATTTCGAAATCGCTGGGCGGGTTGTGATTTGCGACGAGCTGACAGGGACGTCAGGAGTTGCGAAGTCTGATCTGTCCGGGGCCGTGGGCCGGGCCCGTTGTCTTTGCCTTTCTGCTGCACAGGATGTAGCGGCGGGAGGCCAGAGGCAGCGGGCTTTTTTAGTGGACAGAGGTCAGTGGGCGGTGGACGGTGTTCGGTGGACGCGTCGCGGGTGTGAGTGCTGGCGTTGCGGGCTGCTGACTGTTGTCGACGGTGCGTGGCTTTTTCTCACGGAGCCGCAGCGATACGGAGTTGTGAGAGGAGCAGAGTCAGGTGCGCGGGTGGGTGTGGGTGGCGGGTTGTTTTAGCTGCGATTGAGGCTGGTTTAGCAGGCTGGTGGCAGGAGCGTCCACCAGGCGAGAGCGACGGGACCGGCATAGAGCGGGCTGTCGACGAGGTCGAGGAGTCCGCCGAAGCCGGGCATGAGTGCGGCTGAGTCTTTTTTTCCGACGTCGCGTTTGATGAGTGATTCGACGAGGTCACCGATGAGTCCGGCGAGCCCTGTGGTGAGTCCGTAGAGGACAACGACGGGCAGGCTGGCGGATTGTGGTGAATTTGCGAACAGTTGTCCGGCAAAGGTGAGCCAGAGCCAAGTGCCGGCGATGCTGCCGACGACAGCTCCGACGAGTCCCATCCATGTTTTTCCGGGGCTGAGTCTGGGGGCCATTTTGCTTTTGCCCCAGAGTCTTCCGAAGGTGTAGGCGCAGGTGTCTCCGGATTTGACGCAGATGATCATGGAGGCGAGTGCGAAGTAGCCATTATCGGCGGTGGGGTACCAGCGGAGTTGTGCGGTGACAGCCAGGAGTGCTCCGGCATAGAGCACGGACACGAGTCCGCCGCCCAGAGCTTCCATGGAGCGACCTGGTTCCTGAAAGTGCCAAGCTTCCCATGCGAGGAGTATCAGGAAGCTGGCGGTGACAGCAGCGGCGATCCCGGTGAGTGAGGCAGTGAGCGTGGGGGTTTGCCCTCGCTGCAGCAGTGCGGGCAGCCAGGCGGCCAGTATGACGAGGTTACTGAGGATTCCGATGAGTGGAAAGCAGGGCTGAAAGGCGCGAGTTTTGAGGAGATCGGTCAGTTCCCACGCGCTGCGAGTGGCGATGAGCAGGCAGAGTGCGAAGAGAATCCAGGCGGGTGGTCCCAGTTGCAGGTCCAGTCGGAACAGGACGCAGACGAGCGGGATCAGGATTGCGGACATGAGCAGCCGCCAGCCGAGCATGGGGTAATTCCTGCGGTAAGTTATTGAGTGGTTTTTCTGAGGTTGGTTTTAGCAGCTTGCGGGAGTTTGATCGCCCGAGAGTCCTCCAAAGCGGCGATCACGCTGGCGAAAGTCTTTGAGGGCTGAGCGGAAATCTTCGGCTTTGAATTCGGGCCAGTGTCGATCGGAGACCCAGAGTTCGGAGTAACTGATTTGCCAGAGCAGGAAGTTGCTGATACGAAATTCGCTGGCTGTGCGAATGACGAGGTCGGGGTCGGGCATGCCGCTGGTCATGAGAGCAGCAGCGATGGTGTTTTCGTTGATGTGTCGGGGGTCGAGAGTACCGTCTTTGGCGGCCTGAGCGAGTTGCTGTACGGCGAGGGTGATTTCCTGCCGTGCTCCGTAGTTGATGGCGAGGCAGAGGGTCATGCCATCGTTGTGGGCTGTGAGTTGTTCGGTGTCGACGATTTCCTGCTGGATGACGGGGTCCAGTCCTGAGGTGACTCCGATGACGCGGAATCTTAGTCCCTGTCTGCGGATTTCGCGGCGTTCTTCGACGAGGTATTGTCGGAGCAGTGCCATGAGGAGTGAGAGTTCGCGGGGCGGTCGTTTCCAGTTTTCGCTGGAGAAGCAGTAGAGGGTGAGTTGCTGCAGTCCGAGTCGGGAGGCTTCTTCGACGACAGCGCGGACCGAGTTGACTCCGCGGCGGTGTCCTTCGATGCGTGGCAGTCCTTTTTCCTTTGCCCAGCGACCGTTTCCGTCCATGATGATCGCCACGTGTTTTGGCAGGCGGCTTCGATCCAGATCGAAGGCAGCCAGCTGGGCGTCAGTGTAGGGAACGTCTTTTGACAACTGAGAGGGCTCCGGAGAGTGTCTCGGGTCAGTTTTGCGGGTTTTGGAAAGTGGTCGAGTATATCAGGTGGCATCTGGAAGTGCATGCGGGCGCAATGGATTCCGGTCAGGGCTTGCGAGTTCTGTGTGTTTTTCTTAGCTATCCTAAATTTCCGGAAACCCCTGTTTTCACTGTCTTTTTTAATTGGCTGCGGGGTTGGCGTTCAGGTGTATCGGGGGCGGGGCTGGATTGATTTTCCGGGTTCCGGACGATACGGTCTTGATGGCTGGTAATATTTTTGCGGGTGTTTTGGGATCCGGGTGATCCCGGTGACTGAATAGCAATTCGGGCGCTACTGATGCTTTATAAACGTCTTGGAGATCTGACTGCCCGACACGCCGTACTGATTGTGGTGGCGTGGGTGGTGCTGCTGGCAGTCAGTGTGCGTATTGCGCCTCCGTGGGAGTCCGTTGTCGCAAACGGCGAGTTTGCCTTTTTGCCGGCGAATTCTGACAGTGTGATAGCGAACGGTGTATTTCGGGAGGCGTTCCCGGATGATCAGATGCGCAGCACGGTGGTGTTGATTGCGCGTCGGGAGAGCGGGGCAGAGGGGCTGTTACCTTCGGACTATGACTTTGTGGCTCAGCAGGTGGTGCCAGAGTTGCATCGGATCGCGGGTTTGCCGGATCCGCGGCAGGAGTCTGAGGAGGATTCTCCGGCCGAGGCAGCGACTGAGCCGTCTGCTGGGGGTGCTGAGTCGTCTGCATCTGAGCCGACTGCTGCCGTTGCTGGCGGTGCTGAGAAAGACAAGGCTCAGATTGTGCAGGGGATAGCGTGGTTTGAGGACCGCAAGGTGGGTGAACTGCTGGTAAGTGAGGACAAGCAGGCGACGACGATCGTGCTGTGGCTGACGACAGAATTTCTGGATCAGGCGAATGTTAAGATTGTGAATGAGGTGGAGCAGTTTGTTGAGCGGATGCGGCGTGTTCCGTCGGGTCAGGCGGGTTCGCTGCCAGCTGGTCTGGAGATTGCGATCAGTGGCAGTGCGACGTTTGGTCGGGACATGATGATGGAGTCTCGCAAGAGTGCCAAGTCGACGGAAGACTGGACGGTGATCCTGGTGGTTGCTTTGTTGATTGGCATTTATCGGGCTCCGGCACTGGCCTTTATTCCCCTGATGACGGTGGGTGTGGCGACTGCGGTATCGAAGCATTTGCTGGCGATCGGTGCGCAGCTGGGAATCGTATCGTTGTTCAACGGTATTGAGACTTATGTGACGGTGCTGGTTTATGGTGCTGGTGTGGATTATTGCCTGTTCCTGATTGCTCGATATCGCGAGGATCTGGATGCTGGTCAGACGATCGAGGAGTCAATTACGGGGACGATGCAGCGGATTGGGGCAGCGCTGACGGCGAGTGCCGGGACAGTGATGTGCGGCATTGGAATGATGTATTTTGCGGAGTTTGGCAAGTTCAGTCAGGCGGGTGTGGCGATAACGTTTGGTTTGGGGGTTTGTCTGCTGGCTTCGCTCACGCTGACGCCGGCCATTCTGCGACTGTGTCGTCTGTACGCATTTTGGCCTGCCATGATGACTCGCCCTGCCGACACGTTCCCTGCGGGTCGGGGGGTTTTTGCGCGGGTGAAGAATCTGCGGTTGTTGTCGATGGGCTGGAAGTGGATGGGTGCTTTTCTGGAGCGTCGTCCGTGGTTTGCGTGGCTGGGGAGTATGGCGATATTGCTGCCATTTGCGGCAGCGGGTGTGATTTACTTTGGTGATCTGAGTTACGGGTTGCTGTCGGAATTGCCGAAGACGGCAGCGAGCGTGTACGGGGCCGAGGCTGCTCAGAAGCATTTCCCGGCGGGCGAGGTTTCTCCGATCACGCTGATGATAGAGGCGGAGGGTCTGGATTTCACGACGATGCAGGGCGCGTCGTTTACATTGATTCGGGAGTTTACGGAGCGTCTGGTGGCTCAGAAGGACAAACTGGGTCTGGATTCTGTGCGTTCGCTGTCATCACCGCGAGGTCAGCGTGAGTTTCGGACTCGTCCGAGCATCGCGGTGCGTCAGGCTCAGAAACTGCATGCTCGCCAGTATTTCGTCAGCCCTAACAATCATTCGATTACGCGGGTGAATCTGATACCGAAGAACGATCCATTTGCGCGGAGCAGCATCAGTGAGTTTCGGATGCTGCGTGATCGGATCCGGACGGAGTTGCCGGACGGTCTGCGGGATGCGCGTCTGTGGTTTGTGGGGAACACGGCGGAGATCAGCGATTTGAAGGCTGTGACGGACCGAGATCAGATTCGGATAGATGCGCTGGTGATGCTGGGGGTGTATTTGATTTTGTGGGCATTGCTGAAGAAGCCGGGGATTTGTGCTTATCTGATGTTTACGGTGCTGTACAGTTATTTTGCGACTTTGGGATTCACATATCTGGCATTTTGGGCGATGGATCCGCAGGGTTTTACGGGACTGGACTGGAAGGTCCCGATGTTTTTGTTCACGATTTTGATTGCCGTGGGTGAGGACTACAACATCTTCCTGATGGCTCGAATTGAAGAGGAGCAGAAGGTGCATGGTCCGTTGCGGGGCATTACAGTGGCACTGGAGAAGACGGGCAGCATTATTTCGAGTTGCGGCGTGATCATGGCGGGGACATTTTCTTCGCTGATGGCAGGCAGTCTGGTGGGGATGGACCAGTTAGGACTGGCATTGGCGACGGGCGTGGTGCTGGACACGTTTGTGATTCGTCCGATTATGGTGCCATCGTTTATGGTGTTGCTGGCGACGATGCGTTTGGGAGTGTTGAGTCGTCTTGCCGGATATGGCAAGAAGGAAACCGTCTCGCAGGCAGCCTGAAGAAGGCTCGACCGGGCTCCCTTTGCCGTGTAATCTGTGGGCTGTGCCGTCGTCGGTCTGTGACTTTTGGCGGCGGTCGAAGCTGACGGTTCGAATTCGTCTGCCGCGCAGGTCATTAATATCCATGTTGCAGTTATTGCCCGCGATAGATCTTCTGGGAGGCCGCTGCGTACGTCTGCGGCAGGGAAATTACGAGGACAGCACCGTATTTTCGGACGACCCTGTAGAGGTCGCCTGTCGGTGGCAGCAGGAGGGTGCTGAGCGGCTGCATCTGGTGGATCTGGACGGTGCGAAGGCGGGTCGTCCTGTGAATCAGGATGTGGTGCGTCGGATTGTGAAGGCGACGGGTTTACCGTGTCAGTTGGGAGGCGGGATCCGTGACGAGCATTTGATTCGAGCGACGCTGGAGCAGACGGGTGTGGATCGTGTGATCATTGGTACGAAAGCGTTGCGTGAGCCGGAATGGTTTGCGGGGATGTGCGGTGTGTTTCCGGGTCAGCTGGTGCTGGGTTTGGATGCGCGCAATTCGATGGTAGCGACGGACGGCTGGCTGGAGGTATCGGAGGTTTCGGCACTTGAGCTGGCTCGAAGGTTTGTCGGTTTGCCGCTGGCGGCGGTCATTTACACGAACATCGCTAACGACGGGATGATGCAGGGGATAGACGAGGGGACGTTGCAGGACTTTCGGATTTTGGCGGACATGGGATTGCCGGTGATTGCATCGGGAGGAGTGACGACGATGGCGGATCTGGCGGCGCTGCGTTCGATATGGCGTGAGCGACCGGGTCTGACTGGAGCGATTACGGGTCGTGCGATTTACGAGGGTACGATATCGGTACGTGCGGCGGTGGATTTTCTTCGGGGAGCGGATTGATGCGGACCGATTTTCTGACACTGGACGCGGTTGAGGCGTTTGACCGGGACGGTTACATCATTGTAGACGGTTTGTTGTCTGCGGAGGAGACATCACTGCTGCGTGAGATTGCGAAGCAGGACCGAGTGTTGTCTGAGCGTCGGACATCGCGAGCGGACGGCGAGGGTGGTGCAGTGGAGTTGGTTGTTGAGAACGAGCTGCCAGCGGACAGCATTTACAGTGCGATTGTGCAGTGTGATCCTTTGGTTTCGGCGATGGAGCAGCTGTTGTGTGACGAGGTGTATCATTATCACCACAAGATGATCCTCAAGGAGCCTCGAATTGGCGGCGCCTGGACGTGGCACCAGGATTACGGTTACTGGTACAGCAACGGGTGTTTGTTTCCGGACATGGCAAGCTGCATGTTTGCAGTTGACCGTGCGACTCATGAGAATGGTTGTCTGCAGGTATTGCGCGGATCACAGCGGATGGGGCGAATTGATCATCTGAAGCGTGGTGATCAGACGGGTGCTGACATGGAGCGAGTGGAGGCGGCATTGCAGCGTCTGGAGCTGGTGCATGTGGAGCTTGAGCCGGGTTCAGCGGTGTTGTTTCACGGAAATACTCTGCATCGTTCCGATCAGAATCAAAGTGATTATCCGCGGTGGGCCTTCATCTGCTGTTATAATGCTCGGAGCAATGATCCTTGGAAGGACGGCCGACATCCCCGTTATTCCCCATTGCAGCGGATTGGTTCGGACGAGGTGGTGCTGACTGGCCGGCGTCATCTGCACCAGGTGCAAAGTGTACTGGGTTGAGTGGCGATGCGGGCAGGCGAATCTTTATCTCGTGAGCTGAAGCTTCTGGCCTGCGAGCAGGGATTTGCGGATTTGGCGATTGCCCCCGCAGTGACTCCGGCGGGTTTCCATGGTTTGCTGCGGTGGCTGCAGTCGGGGCATCATGGCGAGATGTCATGGATGGAGTCTCGAGCGGAACTGCGTCGTCATCCGGAGTCATTGCTGCCGGGCTGTCGCAGTGTGCTGATGGCGGCGATGAATTACCATGACGGTTCTGTGGCGGGGGCTGCGGACGGGGCGCGGATATCGCGCTATGCGTGGGGCAGTGAGGATTATCATGTGCTGCTGAAGCGTCGGCTGGCTCCTGTGGTGGCTCACTTGCGAGCCGCCCTGCCCTCGAGCAAGGCGCGAGTGGTGGTTGATTCAGCGCCTTTGCTGGAGCGTGATTTTGGTCGGCTGGCGGGTTTGGGCTGGTTTGGCCGGAATACGATGCTGATCAGTCGTAGTTTTGGAAGCTGGTTTTTTTTGGCTGCAATTCTGACGGATGCTGAGTTGGTGTGTGATGGGTCGGAGGAGGGGAACTGGTGCGGCACATGTACTCGTTGTCTGGACGAGTGTCCGACCGGTGCATTTCCGGAGTCGGGTGTATTGGATGCGAAGCGGTGCATTAGTTATTTGACGATTGAGCTGCGAGATCGCGGGATACCTCGGGAGCTGCGTGCGGGCGTGGGGGGCTGGCTGTTTGGCTGTGACGTGTGCCAGGAGGTCTGTCCGTGGAACCGGTTTGCTGCAGAAACGGTTTTGCCGGAGTTTCGTGATCGTTCGCGGGAGTGGCCGGTGATGGTGGATCCGGCGGGGCTGCTGCGGATGTGTGAGGCAGAATTTCGGCTGATTTTTGGTGGTACGGCACTGGAACGTACGGGGTGTGAGATTTTGCGTCGGAATGCAGCGATTGTGCTGGGGAATCTGCCGGATCTGGGAGGAGAGTCGGAGCTGATCTGTGCGCTGGAGGACGGTTCGGGTCTGGTGCGAGCGGCGGCGGGCTGGGCGTTATGTCGGCGGGGCGGTGCAGCGGCGGTGGCGGCGGTGCGGGAGCGATTGTGTCGGGAGGAGGACGCGGTGGTATCTGCGGATTTGCGTCTGAGTCTTTTGGAAGATTCGGGGAGGCGGGGGGTGGTTTCCGGTGGCGATGAAATGGGGGGACTGTGTTAGAATCAGGGATTGTCGGCGGCGCAGCGGCGTGCTGTCGATTCATTCAAAAATATTGACTGGTCGGCGGTATGGGACGAAGCTTCGAAAATCGCAAGCATGCCATCTTCAAGACGGCAGCCATTAAATCCAAATTGTATTCTCGTTATGGCAAACTGTTGTATGTGGCGGCCAGGAATGGGGTGCCGAATCCGGAAAACAATCCGACGCTGCGTCATCTTGTGGAGCGAGCCAAGCGTGAGCAGGTGCCGGCTCATGTGATTGACCGGGCAATTGAGAAGGCTGCGGGGGCTGGTGGCGAGGACTTTGTGACGGTGCGTTACGAGGGGTTTGGTCCGGGCGGTTGTTCGGTAATTGTGGACTGTCTGACGGACAACAACAATCGGACGATCACGGACGTGCGGAACTGTTTTAATCGTACGGGTTCGCGCATGGGGCCGACTGGCTCTGTATCGCACATGTTTGACCATGTGGCTTTATTTCGGTTTGCGGGCGACGACGGTGATAAGGTGCTGGAAGTGATGTTGAATGCGGACGTGGATGTGGACGACGTCGAGGCAGACGAGGGTCAGATCAGTCTGTACGCGAAGGCGTCCGAGTTTTTCAAGGCGAAGACGGCCTTGCAGGAGGGGTTTCCGGGTCTGGAACTGGAGACGGCTGAGGTGACGTGGCTGCCGCAGTCGACGAAGCAGATTTCCGGCGAGGATGCTCAGACGTTCAAGAAGTTTCTGGACCTGTTGAACGAGTGTGACGACGTGCAGGAGGTGTATCACAACGCGGTGCTGGCCGAGGAGTAACATTTTTAGACAAAAGCCTGCGTGTCTGGTCTCTGAGAAGGCTTTGGGCGGGAGTTTGTCAGTGAGTCGGGCTTTGTTTTTTCCTGGTCCGGGGATTAGCGACGATGTTGAAGCTGGCAGCTCTGTTGCTGGGTGTGTGTCTGTTTCAGTCGACGCCGTCTGAGCCGTCTG
>Ga0194124_10000224_pt1 | contig 91248 bp, 99 predicted proteins | sample TA2KigCas0mmetaG_FD_148605 | JGI IMG/M metagenome (GOLD analysis project Ga0194124, IMG submission 148605) | Freshwater microbial communities from Lake Tanganyika, Tanzania - TA2015031 Kigoma Deep Cast 0m | ecosystem: Environmental > Aquatic > Freshwater > Lake | place: Tanzania: Lake...
CGCGCCCTTGAGGTTGACGCTGCGCAGGCTCCGGTCGCCCTTCTCCGCGAATGGCATGCCGACGAGCAGCCGGGCGCCGTCGGCCGAGGTCCCGAACGGAAGAAGGCCGAGGGCGTACGCGAGGTGCCAGTCGCTCGCCCCGCGGGTCGCGCCCGTCGCGGAAGCGAGCACGGCGGGCATGGCCATCGGGATCCTGCGGCGCGCGGGCCCCCTCGGGGCGACCGGTCGTGCCTCCGGACGCCGGGTGGAGGCGTCCGGCCCTACGCGGACGGGTCGGCGCGCTCGTCGGCGAGCCGTTCGAGCTGCGTGCCGACGCGGTCGAGCGCCCACGTCACGCGCTCGAGCTCCTTCTCCAGCCGCTGGCTGCGGGTCTCGAGCCGCGCGACGTCGCCGCGCACGGCGCCCAGCCCCTCGGCGAGCAGGTCGACGACGACCTCGAGGTCCTCGACGCGGGAGACGCGGTCGGCGCGCACGTCGGCGGCGAGGGCGCGGGTGCGCTGCGCGGTGTCGAGCGCGAGGGCGTGGAGCTCGGCGACGCGGGCGTCGACGGCGCCGCCCTCGTGCGCCTCGAGCGCGCGCTGGACGGCCGCCTCGATGCGCGTGGGCAGCACCGCGCGCAGGTCGGCGGCGATCTCCTTGACCTCGTCGATCTCGCTCCCGGCGTCGGGCGTCCCGGGCTCGCTCATCCCCGCTCCCCGCCGTGGGTGACCGCCGCGAACGACGGGTGGCCGTAGCCGGGCAGCGGGTAGCGGCCCGGCTCGATCCTAAATGCGGCCGCGGCGTCGTCGTAGGCGACGTCGACGAGTCCGTGCTTGATGCGGTGGTCGATCCACGCCGACCGGAAGACGAGCTTGCGCAGCCAGTAGACGGGGTCCTCGGGGCCCGCGGCCTGGAGTTCGGCGAGCCGCTCGCCCGCCGCGGAGCGCGGCGCCTCGAGGCGCCCCACGATCGCGGCCTCGACGAGGTCGGCGCGGGTGGCGCGCGATAGGCGCCCTGCGGCGAGCCCGAGATCGACGGCGGCGCGCAGCACGCGCTGCTCGAAGTCGGGTCGGCTGAAGGAGTAGCTCCGGCCGAGGAACGCGAGGGCGATGTCGTCGCCGGAGCGGAAGTCCTCGTCGATCACATGCGGAGCGTAGCGGAGCGCCCGAAGCCGGTCCGGGTCGGTGCGGACCCCGTGGGCGGGCGCGCGCGACCCGCGCCGATCCGGCACGCCCCCGCGCGCCGGCGGACCCGCGGCCCCGGCGATCGTGGCGGCATGCACCGGATCGTCGACGCCGTCAGCGGCCGCCCGCTCGTCGCCCGCGTGGAGCTCGCGCGCGGCCTCGGCCTGCGCGCCGCGCGGGGCCTGATCGGCCGGCGCGGCCTCGGGCCGGGGGAGGGCCTCCTGCTCGCGGACCCGCTGGGCTGCGTCCACACCTGCGGGATGCGCTTCCCGATCGACGTCGTGTTCCTCGACCGGCGCCTCGTCGTCGTCGGGGTCGCCGAGGCCGTGCCGCCGTGGCGCCTGGCCGCCCGCCGCGGCGCGCGCCTGCAGCTCGAGCTGTCCGCCGGGCGCGCCTGCGCGCTGGGCCTCGTACCCGGCTCCCGGCTCGCCCTGCGGCCGGCCGGGGGACCGTTCCGGGCCGGATCTCCACGGCCCGTCGGCAGATCCGGCGAGCCGGCGCACGAACCCGCACCGCGGCCTTGCGCGACCGGCCGGGACGTGCCTAGCGTGCCGCCGCGGTCCGCCCCGCGGACCCCGCCGCCCGGGGGCGCAGCGCCCCCGCCGACGGCGCCAAATCCCTTCCGAAGGAGCGTGTGACATGGGCGCGAGCCTGCTCGTGGTCGAGGACGACGAGATCATCTCGGAGTTCCTCGCCGACAACCTGCGCGAGGACGGCCACGCCGTCTCCCTGGCCGACTGCCGGCACGAGGCGGCGGCGCGGCTGCGCCGCTCGCGCGTCGACATCGCGCTGGTCGACATCGGCCTGCCGGACGGCTCGGGTCTCGAGCTCGTGCGCGGGATCCGCGCCGGCGAGGCTGGGCCCGTCGACATCGGGGTGATCGCGCTCAGCGCACGCGCCTCCGAGCAGGACCGGATCCGGGCCTTCGAGCGCGGCGTCGACGACTACATCGTCAAGCCGTTCAGCTACCCGGAGCTGCTGCTGCGGCTCGGGGCGCTGCACACGCGCCTGACCGGCGGCCTCGCCGGCGTGCTCGTCGTCGGCCCCCTGCGGATCGACCTCGCGGCGCGGACGGCGACGATGCACGGCGCGGTCCTGCGGCTGCCCGCCAAGGAGTACGAGCTCCTCGCGGTGCTCGCGCGCGAGCCGCGCAAGGTGCACATGAAGGAGGACCTGATGGAGCGCATCTGGGGCTACCGCAACCGCGGCACCCGGACGCTCGACTCGCACGCCTCGCGCCTGCGCCGCCGGCTGACGGCGGCCTCGGACGAGGCCTGGGTCGTCAACAACTGGAGCGTGGGCTACTCGCTGACGGCGGTGCCGCAGTGAGCCGCCCGTGGCTGCGGGCCGTGGTCGGTGCGCTGGCGGTCGCCGCCACCTTGGCCGTGGCGATCGGCGCCCTCGTGGTCGGTCCGCTGCGTGCGGCGGCCGCGACCGGGGCGCCGGCGCAGGCCGTCGTCGGGCCTGTCGAGCACGGCCTCGTCCTCGCGGGGGCGAGCGTCGTTGTGGCCAGCGCCGGCTGGGCGCTGTGGGGCGGCCTCGTCGGCGCCCGCGAGCTGCGGCTCGCCCGCCGCGCCCTGGGGCGCATGGCCCGTGGCGACCTCGCGCGCCCCGAGTGCGAGCCGTCGCTGCCGGAGGTCGAGGCCCTGCGCCTCCGCCTTGAGCGGGAGGCGCGCGACCAGGCCGAGGCGATCGGGGTCGTCGCGCACGACCTGCGCAGCCCGCTCGCGGGCATCCTCCTGGCCGTCGAGCGGGCGGCGCGGGCGGGCACGCCCGCGGAGCGCGAGCGCGCGCTCGAGGCGGCGCGCCGCGAGTGCGGGCGCGCCGCCGGGCTGGCCGACGAGGTGCTCTGCCGGTGCCGCGACGTCGGCGACGGCGCGCGGCTCGAGACGGTCGGGCGCCTGCTCGAGGACGTCGCGGGGCGGCTGCGCGACGGGCGCGGCGTCGCGGTCGCGGTCGCGGCCGACGCGGCGGGGGCCCTCTGCGCGGACGCGGCGGTGGCGCGCACGGTCGCCAACCTGGCCGACAACGCCGTGCGCCACGCGCAGCGCGCAGAGGCCGTGCGGATCTGCGCGGCTCGGGCGGACGGCGCCCTCGAGATCGCGATCGAGGACGACGGCCCGGGCTTCGACCCGGCCGTCGTGGCCGCCTTCGCGCGGCGCGGGCCGGCGCCCGGCGCGGCGGGCCTCGGGCTGGTCAGCGCGCTGCGCTCGGCGCGGGCCGCGGGCGGCGAGGTGCGCCTCGAGCGCCGCCCCGAGGGCGGCATGCGGGCGATCGTGCGGGTGCCGGAGGCGGCCTGATGGCGGCGCTGCGCCTCGTCGAGCCCGACGCCGTGCCGGCGCCCCTGGCCGCGCCGGTCTGGCCGATCGCCCCCGCGGGGCGCGGCCGCGTCGTGGCCTTCGTCGGGGCCCACGGCGGCGCGGGCACGACGACGGCGGCCCTCGCCGTGGCGGCGGACGCCGACCGCGGCGTCTGCCTGGTCGACGCCGACCTCGCCGGGGGCGAGACGGCGGAGCGCCTCGACCTGCCCGGGCCGCCGGGCGACGCCGGCCTGGCCGGCGCGGGCGATCCGTCCGCGGCCTGGGCGGTGCTCGCGCGGCGGGCGCCGTTCGGCATCCTCGCCGTCACCTGCCCGCGGCCCGACCTCGCATGGCTGATCCGGGACGGCGCCGTGCGCGCGCTCGTCGCCGAGGCGCGTTGCGCCGCGGCCCTCGTCGTGGTGGACGCCGGGCGCCCGCTCGGACCGGCCTGCGAGGCGGTCGCCGAGGCGGACCTCGTGGTGCTCGTCTGGCACGCGCACCGCCCGGACGCCGCGGAGCGGGCGCGGCGGCGGATCGAGCGCCTCGGGGTCGAGGCGCTGCGGATCGCGGACTGCCCGACGGCGCCCACCTTCCTCGAGCGCTTCGCGGGGCGGCTGCGCGGCGCGGGGCCGGCCTTCGACCTCGACGACCCCGAGGAGCTGCTGCTGCTGGTCGAGGGGCGGCTCGCGAGCCTGCCGCCGCGGGGCGGGGCGTGAGCGGGCTCGCGGCGCTCGCCGGGCCGCTCGCGGGCCTCCTCGCCGACCCCTGCGTCGGTGAGGTCCTCGTCAACGGCCCGCACGACGTCTGGGTCGAGCGCGACGGGCGCCTCGTCCGCGTCGACGCCCGCTTCCGGGACGCCCTCGATCTGCGCCGCACCGCGGTCCGCCTGGTGGCCGCCTGCGGCCGGCGGATCGACGACGCCACGCCGCTCGTCGACGCGCGGCTGCCCGACGGCTCGCGCGTCAACGTCGTCCTGCCGCCGCTCGCGGTCGACGGCCCGCTGATCACGATCCGGCGCTTCGGGGCGGAGCCCCTGCGCTTCGAGGACCTGCGGGCGCGTGGGATGATCGCCGACGGCCAGGCCGCCCTGCTCGCCGCGCTCGTGCAGCGCCGCCTCAACGTGCTGGTCAGCGGCGGCACGGGCACGGGGAAGACGACCCTGCTCGGCGCGCTGACCGGCCTCGTGCCGGAGGACGAGCGGATCGTGTCCGTCGAGGACGCGGCCGAGCTCGGCTTCCAGAGCCGACACGTGGCCCGCCTCGAGGCGCGCCCCCCGAACGTGGAGGGGCGCGGCGAGATCGACCTGCGCCGGCTCGTGCGCAACGCGCTGCGGATGCGCCCCGACCGGCTCGTGGTCGGGGAGATCCGCGGCGGCGAGGCGATCGACCTCGTGCTGGCGATGAACACGGGGCACGACGGGTCGCTGGCCACCATCCACGCCAACGGCCCCGAGGATGCGCTGCGGCGGCTCGAGACGATGGCGCTGATGGGCGGCGTCGACGTGCCGCACGCCGCGGTGCGCGAGCAGGTCGCCTCGGCCGTCCACGCCGTCGTCCACGTCGTGCGCGACCCCGACGGCCTGCGCCGCGTCGCGGCGATCGCCAGGGTCGAGCGCGCGGGCGCGGGCTGGCGGGTGACGGAGATCGCGCCGTGAGGGCGCGCGGCGGGCCCGAGCCCGACCTGCCCGAGATCAGCCGCGCGCTGGCCCGGGGCTGCGCGGCCGGCCTGCCCGTCCCGGAGGCCGTGGCCCGCGCCCAGGCCGCCGTCGACGACGCCTCCGCGCGCCTCCTCGCGGACTGCGCGGCCCGGCTCGCCGCCGGCGACCCGACGCGCGTCGCGCTCGCCCCGCTGGCGGAGCGCCCGGGCGGGATGGCGGTCGTCGGGGCGATCGAGTTGCACGCCGACCTCGGCGGCGACCTCGTCGCGTCCCTGTTCGCGGTCGCCGAGGGGCTCGCGGACCGCGAGCGGCTGCGGCTCGAGGCGCGGGCGCAGACCGCCCAGGCCCGGATCGCGGCGCAGGCGATCCCGCTCGCCCCGCTCGCCTCCCTCGCGCTCCTCGGTGTCCTCGCCCCGTCCGCCCTGGGCGCGCTCGTGACCACGGCGCCCGGGCTCGCGGTCCTCGCCGTCGCCGGCGGCCTGACGCTCGTCGCCCTCGTCCTGCTGCGCCGCATCGCGGCCGGGGTGGGGCTGTGAGCGGCGGCCGGGAGCTCGCCGTGCCGGCGGCGACGGGAGCGCTGGCCGGGGCGCTCGCCCTCTGGGTTCTGGCCGGGCCCGCGGCCGCGCCGCTCGGCGCCGTCGGCGGGCTCGCGGCGGCGCTCCTGCGCGCGCGGCGGGCCGGCAGGCGCGCCGCCGCGCTGCGCTCGCGCCGGCTCCGGGCGGCCCTGCCCGACGCGCTCGAGCTGCTCGCGGCGGCGGTCGACGGCGGGGCGGCGACCGAGGCGGCGCTGCGGCGCGTCGCGGACTTCGCGGAGCCCGAGCTCGGCGACGCCCTGCGGGCCGCGGCCGCGGCCGACGAGCCGGGCGGGGTGGGGGCGGCGCTGCGCCGCGGCGACCCGGCCCTGCGGTCGCTCGGGTCCCTGATCCAGCAGACGGATGAGCTCGGGGTGCCGATCGCCGCCGCCCTGCGCCTCCTGGCGTCCGACCAGCGCGTGCGCGCCCGGGCCGAGGCCCGCGAGCGGGCGGCGGCGGCGGCCCCGCAGATGCTGCTCGTGGTCGGCGGGCTGCTCGCGCCCGCGGCGCTCCTGGTGGTGATCGGCGGCCAGGTGCTGGCGATGCGCGAGCTGGTCGCGCCGGTGCTCGGCTGATGGGCCCCGCGCGGTCGGGGCAGGCCGTGGTCGAGTGGGTCGCCGTACTCGCGGCCAGCACGGCCGTCGCCCTCGGGGTCGCCGTCGCCGCGACCCGGGCGATCGACGCCCTGGCGCCGCCGGTCGTCGCCCGGGCGGCCGCGCCGGTCGTCCTGCCGGCGCCGGCCCTGCCGAGCCTGAGGATGGGCGACCTTCCACCCGGGGACGGCGCCGCGGTGGTGGCCGTCGCCGAGCGGCTGCTCGCGCTCGGGATCGCGGAGGACCCGCCGGGCTCGAACGGCGGCGCCGCGGTGCTGCAGCTGTCGGACGGCAACCGCGAGCCGTGGTGCGCCGACTTCGTCTCCTGGGTGCTGCGCGCGGCGGGGCGGCCCTTCAGCGGCGGCGCGTCGGGCGGCTGGCGGCTGGCGTGGACGCTGGACGTGCGGGCCTGGTTCGCCGCCCGCGGCCGCTACCGTCCGCGGCTCGTCGCGGACCCCGCGCCGGGTGACGTCGTCTGGTTCGGCCACGGCCACGTCGGGATCGTGCGCCGCGCCGCGCCCGACCTGCTCGAGACGATCGAGGGCAACGCCGACGACGCGGTGCGGGTGCGCCGCTACCCGGGCTGGCGCGCCGACGTCCGGATCGGCGGCTTCGGGCGGCCGTAGGCGAGCCCGGATCGTTAGGATGGGCGCGACCGCGCCCCGGGAGCCCCCTCGTGCCACGCCGCCTCGCCATCCTGCTCGTCGTCCTCGCCGCCCTCGTCGCGGCCGCGCCGCTCGCCGGCGCCCGCCCGGCCCCGGCCGAGCGCGCCAGCGCGGGCTCGATCATCCTCGCCTTCCAGGGGCCGCTGACCGGCGCCCAGTCGGCGAACGGCAAGGACCAGCTGCGCGGCGTCAAGCTCGCGGTGCGCGAGGTCAACGCCGCGGGCGGCGTGCTCGGGCTGCAGATCCGGCTCGTCAGCGGCAACGACAAGGCCGACCCGGAGCTCGGCGCGTCCGTCGCGGAGGCGGTCGTCGCGAAGAACCCGTACGCCGTCGTCGGCCCCTACAACTCGTCCGTCGGGCTCGAGTCGCTGCCCGTCTACACGCAGGGCGGGGTGATCCCGATGCGGATGACGTCCCTCGACCAGACGTCGAAGTACGGCGCCACGGTGCAGCCGATGAACGCGCAAATCTCGCCCGTCGAGATCGCGTGGATGAAGGAGCAGCGGGCCGGCAAGGTCTCGATCCTGTGGGATCCGAGCGCCTACACGAAGGGCATGGCCGATCGCATGTACCGGGCCCTCGACACGATGAGCGTCCTCGTCACGAAGATCGAGATCGACCCCGCGGCGACGGACTACACGGCCGTCGTGCGCCAGGCCCTGACGAACAACCCGGACACGGTTTACGTGAGCACGTACTACCCGCAGGGCGCGCTGATCGCAAAGGCCCTCAAGGCCGAGGCCGACGCCGGCAACGACGCGCGCTGCTTCATGGGGCTCGCCAATCAGGAGCAGGCCTTCATCACCGACGCGGGCGTCGCCGCAGCGTCGCGCTGCACGTTCAGCGGCACGCCGACGCCGACCCAGTTCGCGAACGCGAAGGCCAAGGCGTACGTGAAGAGCTACACGAAGGCCTACGGCACCGCCCCGGGCACGTGGGGGATCTTCACCTACGACTCCGTCCACGTCCTCGCCGCGGCGATCGAGCAGGGTGGTGCGCTCGACGCCGACGTCACCCGCCAGGCGCTATTCGCCACGAAGAACCTGCAGGGCGCGACGGGGCCGATCACGATCGCGAAGCGGACGGGCAACCGCACGAACGTGCCCGTCGCGATCCTGTCGGTCAGCCGGAAGGGAACGTTCGTCCTCAAGGACCTCGTCACGTAGGAACCCGCGGGGAATACGGCGCCGGAAGCGCTCGTCTACCGGGGTAGGCGGGCGCCGGCGCCCCCGACGATGGGCCCTCGGGCCCCGAGCCAAGGAGCACGCATGGCGGACGCCATCGACATCACGAGCACGAACTTCCAGGGGGAGGTCATCGAGTCCGACCTGCCCGTCCTGATCGACTTCTGGGCCGAGTGGTGCGGCCCCTGCAAGGCGCTGTCGCCGATCATCGACGAGCTCGCCGGCGAGTACGCCGGGCGCGTCAAGATCGCCAAGCTCGACGTCGATGCCGAGCCGGGCCTCGCCGGCCGGTACAACGTGCTGTCGATCCCGATGGTCGCCCTGTTCAAGGACGGCGAGGTCGTGGAGCGCTCGGTCGGCCTGAAGCCGAAAGACCGGCTCGTCGCCGACCTCAACCTCGGGGCGCACGCCGGCTGACGCCTGCCCGGACCGGCAGGACCGCAGCGCGCGCGGCCTACGCGCCGATCGAGGGCCACGGGATCATCGGCGACCTGCACGCGGTCGCCCTGGTCGACCTGCGCGGACGATCGACTGGTGCTGCTGCCCGCGCTTCGACTCGCCGAGCGTGTTCGGGGCGAGGTGATGGACTTCATGCCGATCGGCGCGTCCGAGGAGGACCGCCACTGGATCGTGCAGATGGCGCAGTGCGTGCGCGGCGAGGTCCACGTCCAACTCGACTGCGCGCCGTGCTCTGACTACGGCCGCACGCCGCACGAGCTCGGGCTCTCCTCTCCGGTCACCGGGCCCCCCGGCGAGGCGCTCGGGAACCTCCCGCAGGCCTTCACGCAGCTGTCGTTGAACTCGGCCGTGCTGTACCTCGACCGGGCGCTCGACCACCCCCGCGGAGGGGCCGTCGGCGGCGGAAGGGTGCGGTAGGGTTCGCGCCGTGAACATCGCGGACCCCGCCCAGGCCCTCAAGGCGCGCGCCCGCCGCTACGGCTTCCAGGTCTTCCTGCAGCCGGAGCGCCCGTCGGGCTGGCTGGTCCTCGTGCGCCCCGCGGGCGCGAGCCTGCGCGATCCCGCGCGCGTCTCGGCCCCGACCCGCGAGGAGGCCGTCCGCGCGGCGGGCCGCCTGTTCGAGCAGGAGCTGCTCGACCAGCTCGTCGACACGCTGACGGCGGCCGGCGCCGAGGTGCCGAACTGGCGGCCGGGGATCGCCTGGGAGGACCACATCGACGCCCTCCACGCCGCCGTGCGCGAGCACGGCCTGCGCGTCTAGGGGGCGGGATGGCTCCGGCCCGCCCGCGGATCGCGGTCGTCGGGCACGTCGAGTGGGTCCTCTTCGGCCGCGCGGCGCGCCCGCCGGCGACGGGCGAGATCGTGCACCTCGCCGAGCCCTTCGAGGAGCCCGCCGGGGGCGGCGCGGTGGTGGCGATCCAGATCCGCCGCGGCGGCGCCGAGGTCGTCTTCATGACGGCGCTCGCCGACGACGCCGAGGGGCGCGCGACGCGGGCGCGGATGGCCGCGGAGGGCGTCGACCTGCGCGCCGCCGAGCGCCCGGGGCGGCAGGCCCGGGCTGTCACGATCCTCGACGACGCGGGCGACCGCACGATCATCGTCTCCCAGCCGAACGCGTACCCGCGCGCCGACGACGACCTCGGCTGGGAGGTGCTCGACGGCTGCGCCGCCGCGTACGCGACCTGCGGCGAGCCGAGCGCGCTCGTCGAGGCGCGGCGGGTCGGGGCGCTGGTCTGCTCGGCGCGGCAGATCGACGCCCTCGAGGCGAGCGGCGTGGTGGCCGACGTCGTCGTCGGGTCGCTGTCGGACGCGGGGGAGGCGGTCGACTTCCGCGTGCTGGGGCGCTGCACGAAGGCGATCGTGCTGACGGACGGCACGCGCGGCGGGCGCTGGATGTCGGTCGACGACTCGGGGCTGTGGGCCGCGCAGCCCCTGCCCGGCCCGGCCCTGGACAGCTACGGGGCGGGAGACTCCTTCGCGGCGGGGCTGACCTACGCGCTGGGCCGCGGGCTCGCGCTCGGCGACGCGGTCGAGGTGGGGGCGCGCTGGGGTGCTGAGGCGGTCTGCCGGCGCGGGCCGTACGGGGGCTGAGCGGATGCGCGGGCTGGTCTTCGGCGGCGGCGGCCTCGTCGGCCTGGCCTGGGGCATCGGCTGGCTCGACGGGCTCTCGAAGGCCGAGCTGTCCCTCGCCGACGCCGACCTCGTGGTCGGCACGTCCGCGGGGTCGGCCCTGACGGCGATGGTCGACGCGACGGACCGCTCGCGCGTCGCGCAGGCCTTGCAGCTGGTGCCGGCGCTCGGGCCGGGGGCGGGGGAGCCGCCCGCGGCGATCGCGCTGTGCCTGGCGATGGCCGACGCCGCGCCGGCCACCGTGCGGGCGATCGGCGCCGCGGCGCTCGCCGCGGGCACGATCGGCGAGGGCGAGTGGCGCGGCCTTGTCGGGATGCTCGTGGGGCAGATCGGGCGCGACTGGTCCCCGCAGGCGGCGATCACCGCCACGGACGCGGAGACGGGGGAGCGGATCGTGCTGCGGGCAGGCGACGCGCCGCTCGCGGATGCGCTGGCGGCGAGCACGGCGGTGCCGGGCGTCCTGCCCGTCGTGTCGGTCGCGGGCCGGCGGCTGATGGATGGCGGGGTCGCCTCGATCACGAACGCGGACGTCGCGCGCGACGCCGGCGCCGAGCGGCTCGTGGTCGTCCGGCTCGTGCCGGTGAGTGCGCCGGAGGGACCGTGGGCGAACCGGCCGGCGCGCCTCGCGGAGGAGACGGCAGGCGTGCGAGACATCCTCGAGGTCGCCCCGGAGGGCCCGCCGGAGGGCGACCTGATGGACCCCGCGCTGGTCTCCCCGGCCTACACGGCGGGCTACTGGCAGGGCAAGCACGGCGCCGACGCCGTGCGCGCCTTCTGGGCCGCCTAGCCCGGCGGCGGTGGGGCACGGTGGGGCGCCCCTGTCACAAAGTCCCGCCCGATCCGCGCCCATCGCGGGGCAGTTTCGGCTCAGCTATGCGGATGCGAACGTATGTTCGTATACAGGGCGGGGGTTGCGAAGTGGGATGTGGTGGGGTATTGTGGAGCAACTTGGTACGGCAGGGGATGCCCGGTGGGGCCCCCTCCCGGAGGAGAGACTGTTCCCCATGCTGCTCGGCGAATACGCGCAGAAGCTCGACGAGAAGAACCGCGTGACGGTTCCGGCGCGCCTGCGCGCGCCCTTCGGCGACGGGCTGTTCCTGACGCGCGGCCTCGATCGCTGCGTCGCGCTCTACGCCCGCGACGGCTGGGACGACTTCGTGGCGGCGCAGACCGCCCGCCTCGACCCCCTGACCCGGGAGGGGCGCCAGCTGGAGCGCTTCCTGTTCGGCGGGGCCGTCGAGGCCGAGCTCGACCGGCAGGGCCGCGTGGCCGTGCCGGCGCCGCTGATGCAGCACGCGTCGCTCGCCCGTGAGATCGTCGTCGTGGGCGTCCGCGACCGCCTGGAGATCTGGGATCGCGGGGCCTGGGAGCTGGGCCTCGCCGAACTGGAAGGGAGCGCCGAAGTTGTCGCAGAGCGCCTGGTCCGTGATGCCCGCTAACGCCCTCGCCCACGAGCCCGTCCTCGCCCACGAGGTGGTCGCCCTCCTCGACGTGGCGGCCGGCATGACCGTCGTCGACGGCACGTTCGGCGCCGGCGGCCACGCCGCCATGCTGGCCGAGCAGATGCACGGCCGCGGCGCCTACGTGGCGATCGACCGCGATCCGAGCGTGGAGGCCCGCGCGCGGGCCTTCCGCGCCGCCCACCCCGACATGGCCGTGCGGCTGATGAAGCGCGACTTCGTCGACGCCTTCCGCTCGTTGGCCGTCGAGGGCGTCCGCGCCGACGCCGTCCTGCTCGACCTCGGCGTCTCCTCGATGCAGATCGACCAGCCCGAGCGCGGCTTCTCGTACACGGTCGACGCCCCGCTCGACATGCGCATGGACCCCCGCGACGGCGAGACCGCCGCGGACCTCCTCGCGCGCCTGCCCGAGCGCGAGCTCGCCGAGCTGTTCGCCCGCTACGGCGAGGAGCGCTACGCCCGCCCGATCGCGAAGGCGATCGGCCGCCGCCGCCGTGAGCGGCCCTACGAGCGCAGCGCCGACCTCGTCGAGACGATCCGCCGCGCGATCCCGACGCCGGCCCAGTTCGGGGCGGGGCACCCGGCCAAGCGCGTCTTCCAGGCCCTGCGCATCGCCGTCAACGACGAGCTGACGATGGTCGACGAGGGGCTCGAGGCGGCGCTGGCCATCCTCAAGCCCGGCGGTCGCATCGCGGTGATCTCGTTCCACTCGCTCGAGGACCGCATCGTCAAGGAGCGCTTCCGCCGCGCCGCCCAGCCCTGCACCTGCCCGCCGGACCTGCCGGTCTGCGCGTGCCGGCGCCAGGCCACCCTGCGCGTCCTGACCCCGCGCGTGATCCGCCCCGGCGCCGCCGAGGCCGACCGCAACCCGCGCGCCGCCTCGTCGCGGCTGCGCGCCGCCGAGCGCACGGCCGTGCCCCTGGGGGAGGCGGGCTAGCCCGATGGCGGTCGCCGTCCCGCGCACCGCGCCGGCGCCCCCGCGCCGACGCTCCCGCCCCGCGGCCGCGCCGCGCCCGCGCCCGGCGCCGCAGCGCCGCCGCCGCGCGCAGTCCCGCGCCGGGGTCGGCGGGCGCCTCGCGCCGTTCCGGCTCGCGTTCGCGGCGCTCCTGATCGGCGTCGCCCTGTCGGCGATCGTCTACCTCCACGTGCAGTCCCTGCGGGCCACGATGCGGGCCGGCGAGCTGCGCACGCAGGTCGCGGCCACCATGAACGACGCGACCAACATCCAGGCCGAGACCGAGCAGCGGCTTGCCGACGGGCGCGTCGAGCGCGCGGCCGCCGCCTACGGGATGGTGCTGGTGCCGTCCGAGGCGATGCGCACGCTGCCGGTCCGGGTCCCGCGGGACGCCGAGACGCGCTGAGGTGGCCCCGCAGGCGCCACCCCGCCGCCCCCGGGCCACGCGCCCGCGGCGCCCGCGGTCCGTGCCGCCCCCGGGGCGGCGGATCCGCCTCCTGCTCGTCCTCTGCGGGCTCGGCTTCGCGATCGTCCTCGGCCGCGCGGTCCAGATGCAGATCATCGACGGCGACATGTACGCGGAGCGCGCCTCCGGCCAGCACCGCGTCGAGATCGTCACGCGCGCGCCGCGCGGCGCGATCCTCGACCGCGACGGCTACCGGCTGGCCCTGACGGAGCAGGCGCGCACGATCGGCGCCACCCCGAGCCTCGTGACCGACCCGGCGGCCGTCGTCGCGGCCGTCGCGGAGGCGAGCGGCGAGTCGCCCGACGTGATCATGGACCGCCTGACGGGCGGGGGGGAGGGCATCGCGCACGTCGACCTTGCGCGGCAGGTCCCGCCCGCCAAGGCCAAGCGGGTCCAGGCGCTCGGCCTGAAGGGCCTCGACTTCGCGGTCGAGGAGCGGCGCGTCTACCCGAGCGCGATCGCGGCGCCGATGATCGGGGTCGTCGACCTCGACGGCGCAGGCCTCGCCGGGCTCGAGTTGCAGTACGACGAGGTGCTGCGCGGCGTGGACGGCATCGAGGTGCGCACGGAGGACCCGGCCGGCAACGCCATCAGCGTGTTGACCCAGCGCGAGATGCGCCGCGGCGCCTCCCTGACGACGGGCATCGACCGCGAGATCCAGCGCGCCGCCGAGTCGATCACGGACGCGACGCGCGGCGAGTTCAGGGCGCTCGCCGTCACCGCGATCGTGCTCGAGCCGGCGAGCGGCGAGGTGCTGGCGATGGCCTCGTCGCCCGGACCCCCGAACGGGGACTTCCGGCTCGCGGAGGACGCGGACGCCGTGCGCCTGCGCGGCATCACCGACGTCTACGAGCCCGGCTCGACCTTCAAGGCGGTCACGATCGGGGCCGGCCTCGCCACGGGCCGGATCCGCCCGAACACGCCCGTCGACGTGGGCTGGCGCTGGGACCTCTACGACGCGACCCTGCGCGACTCGCACCCGAACCCCGGCCGCAAGACGGCCACCGACGCCCTGCGCGAGTCCTCCAACATCGGCATCGCCAAGCTCGCCTACGAGCACCTCTCGGGCCCCGGCGGCAAGGACGTGGTCCTGGCGCAGTGGATCGACCGCTTCGGCTTCGGCGAGCCGACGGGCATCGACCTGCCCGGCGAGGTCGGCGGCATCGTCACGCCGTACCGGGAGTGGTCGGGCACCACGCCCCTCAACATCCCGATCGGCCACGGCATCGCCACGACGCCGCTCCAGATCGCGCAGCTCTACGCCACGATCGCCAACGACGGCGTCGCGATCCGCCCGCACGTCGTCACCCGCATCGAGGGGAGGGGCCCCGTCCGGGCCGAGCGCGAGCGGGTCATGCCCGCCCGCGCCGCCCGTCAGCTCGCGCAGATGCTCGAGGGCGTCGTGTCCGACACCGGCACGGGCGCCGCCGCGGAGATCCCCGGCTACTCGGTCGCCGGCAAGACGGGCACCACCAAGAAGCTCGACGAGGACGGCACCTACTCGAAGCGCCGCTACCTGTCCTGGTTCGTCGGCTTCGCCCCCGTCGAGAACCCGCGCGTCGTCACGCTCGTCATGGTCGACGAGCCCGAGGGCGAGCTCTTCTACGGCGGCGACGTCGCCGGGCCGGCCTTCTCGAAGCTGACGGAGCGCGCGCTGATCGCGATGGGCGTGCAGCGGGACCGGCCCGACTCCTGATCGGGCCGCCGCGCCCGCGACTAGACTGGGCAACCGTGCTCCTGACGGACCTCCTCGGTCCCGTGCGCACCCCGGGAAACGCGCTCCCGCTCGCGGGGGTCGACGTCGCGGACCTCGCGTACGACTCGCGCCGGGTCGAGCCCGGGACGCTGTTCTTCTGCGTGCCGGGGCAGGTGACCGACGGCCACGACCACGCGCCGCAGGCCGCCGCGCGCGGCGCCTGCGCCGTCGTCGTGGAGCGGCCGCTGCCCGCCGTGGCACTGCCGCAGGCGGTGGTGCCGAGCGTGCGCGCGGCGATGGGCCCGATCGCGGACCGCCTGTTCGGGGAGCCCTCGCGGGCGCTGACCGTGCTGGCGGTGACCGGCACGAACGGCAAGACCACGACCGCCTTCCTGCAGGCCGCGATCCTCGGGGCGGCGGGTCACCGGACGGGCCTGCTCGGCACCATCGAGCGGCGGATCGGCGGGATCGTGGAGCCCGCCGCGCGCACGACGCCCGAGGCGATCGACCTGCACCGCGACCTGGCCCGCATGGGCGCGGCGGGCGACGCGGCCTGCGCGATGGAGGTCTCGTCGCACGCGCTCGACCAGCACCGCGAGGGCGGCGTGCGCTTCGCGGCCGCGGCCTTCACGAACCTGACGCGCGACCACCTCGACTACCACCCGGACATGGAGGCGTACTTCGCGGCCAAGACGCGGCTCTTCGACGGCCGCTGCCCGCGCGCCGTCAACGTCGACGACGCGTACGGGCGCCGGCTCGAGGCCGAGGTCCGCTTCGCCGTCGACGACCCCACGGCGGACGTGCGCGCCGAGGATGTGCGCCTCGCCGCCGACGGCACGACCTTCCGGCTGCGCACCCCGTGGGGCGACGCCGACGCGGCGCTCAGCCTGGTCGGGCGCTTCAACGTCGAGAACGCGCTCGCCGCGGCGGCCAGCGCCGGCCTCGCCGGCGTCGGCCTCGACGCGATCGTGCTCGGCCTCGCGGCCCTACCCGGCGTGCCCGGGCGGATGCAGGTGGTCGGGCGCGAGCCCACGGTCGTTGTGGACTACGCCCACACGCCCGACGCGCTCGAGCACGTTCTCGCGGCGCTGCGCCCCCTGACCCGCGGGCGGCTCGTGGTGGTGTTCGGCTGCGGCGGCGACCGCGACCGCGGCAAGCGGCCCGAGATGGCCCGCGTCGCGTGCGCCCTCGCCGACCGCGTCATCGTGACGAGCGACAACCCGCGTGGCGAGGACCCGCTCGCGATCATCGCGGACGTGATGGCCGGGGCGGGGGCGGGCGCCGAGGCGGAGCCCGACCGGGCGGCGGCGATCCGCCGGGCGATCGAGGCCGCGGCCCCGGACGACGTGGTCCTGGTGGCCGGCAAGGGCCACGAGCAGGGCCAGGACGTCGGCGGTGTGGTCACGCCCTTCGACGACGCCGCGGTGGTGCGGGAGGTGCTCGCGTGAGGCCGCTCGCCCTCGGCGCCGTGCCGGCCTCGGCCTTCGTCCGCGGCGATCCCGATCGCGTCGTCGGGGGCGTGCAGATCGACTCGCGGCTCGTCCGCCCCGGCGACCTCTTCGTCGCGATCCGCGACGGCGCCCGCTTCACGGCCGACGCGGTCGCGCGCGGGGCCGCGGGCGTCGTCCTCGAGGAGGACGCGCTGCAGCACGCGGGCGATGTGCCCGACCTCCTGATGACCTTCTCGAGCGTCCGCTGCCTGCAGTGCCTCGGCGACGTCAACGCGCAGGCCACGGACGCCCTCCGGGTCGGCATCACGGGCAGCGCCGGCAAGACCTCGACGAAGGACTCGATCGCGCACCTCGTCTCGGGCCAGCGGCGCACCGTGGCGGCGGCCGAGGGCCACAACAACGAGATCGGCTACCCACTGACCCTGACCCGCATCGAGGAGGACACCGAGGTCGCGGTGCTCGAGCTCGCGATGCGCGGGCTCGGGCAGATCGCGGAGCTGTGCGCCATGGCGGCGCCCGACATCGGCGTGATCACGAACGTCGGCGAGGCGCACATCGAGCTGCTCGGCTCGCGGGCCGCCATCGCCGAGGCCAAGGCGGAGATCCTGCACGGCGTGCGCGGCGACGGGGCGTGCGTGATCCCGTTCGCCGAGCCCCTGCTCGGCCCGCACATCCCCGCGGGCGTGCGCATCGTCACCTTCGGGGAGGAGGCGGGCGCCGACGTGCAGCTGGTCGACCGGCGGCCCGTGCCGGGCGGCCAGGAGCTCAGCTACCTCGTCGGCGGGGCGCTCCTGCCCGTGGCCACGAACCTGCCGGGCCGCCACCACGCCCGCAACCTCGCGGCCGCGATCGCCGTCGCGTACGAGCTCGGGCTCGACCTCGGCGCGGTCGCCGAGCGGGCCCGCGACATCCCGATCCCGAGCGGGCGCGGCGAGGTGCTCGACGTGGACGGCATCGCCGTGGTCAACGACGCCTACAACGCCAACCCGTCCTCGACGGAGGCCGCCCTGCGCCTGCTCGTCGAGACGCCCGTCGCCGGGCGCCGGATCGCCGTGCTCGGCCTGATGGCGGAGCTCGGCGACGGCACGGAGGCCTACCACCGGGAGGTCGGCGCGCTGGCGGCCCGGATCGGGGTCGATATCGTGATCGCCCCCGGTGACCAGGCGCGCGCGTATCTGGACGGGGCCGGCGGCGGCGTGGACGCCCACTGGGTGCCCGACCCCGAGGCGGCGGTCGGGCGTCTGCTCGAGGTCGCCCGGCCCGGCGACCGCGTTCTCGTGAAGGGCTCGAAGGTGGCGGCGCTGCAGGCCCTGCCGGAGGCGTTCGCCGAGCGCCGCGCGGAGGCGGGCGCGTGACCAACGTCCTCGCCTCGGGCGTCCTCGCGATCCTGATCTCCGTGATCGCGGGGCCCCGCGCGGTGCGGCTCCTGCGGCGCCTCAGGGTCGGCCAGCGGATCCGCGAGGAGGGCCCCGAGGGGCACCAGGTCAAGTCCGGCACGCCGACGATGGGCGGCCTCCTGATCATCGTCGCCACGGTCGTGCCGTACGCGCTCCTCTCGTCGTTCGGCGCCCGCAGCCTTGCCGTCCTGTTCGCGATGCTCGGCTGCGGCCTGATCGGCTTCATCGACGACTACCTGAGCGTGGTGCGCAGGCGCTCGCTCGGCCTGCGCGGGCGCTACAAGCTCGTCGGGCAGGTCCTGATCTCCGTCGTCCTCTGCCTCGTGGCGACGCAGCAGGGCATCTCCACGCGCCTGTTCGTGCCGATCGTCGACGTGCACATCGAGCTCGGGCCGGCCTGGTACGTGCTCGTGTTCCTGATCGTGCTGGGCGCCTCCAACGCGGTCAACCTGACGGACGGCCTCGACGGGCTCGCCGCGGGCACCACCACGATCGCGATGCTCGCGTTCACGGCGATGTGCGTGATCGGCTTCCAGGTCGGCCAGCGCGCGCTGCGCCTCCCGACGGGCGACGAGCCGATCTCCGGGCCCGGGCTGTTCGAGATCCAGCAGCAGACGTCCCAGACCCTCGACATGGCGATCCTCGCCGCGGCGCTGCTCGGCGCCTGCGTGGGCTTCCTCTGGTTCAACTCGTACCCGGCCGAGGTCTTCATGGGCGACACGGGCTCGCTGGCGCTCGGCGGGGCGCTCGCCGGCTTCGCGATCTTCACGAAGACGGAGCTCCTGCTCCTCTTCATCGGCGGCATCTTCGTCGCCGAGGCGGCCAGCGTGATCATCCAGGTGATCAGCTTCCGCCGCTTCGGCCGCCGCGTCTTCCTGATGGCGCCGATCCACCACCACTTCGAGATGAAGGCCTGGAGCGAGACGAAGATCATGTTCCGCTTCCTGATCGTGGCGTCGATCTTCGCCTCGATCGCGTTCGTCCTGTACTACGTGCGCTTCGACCAGTACGTATGACGGGCGACCTCGACCTGCCGCGCGCCCCGCTCGTCCTCGGCGCGGCCCGCTCGGGGCGCGCCGCCGCGCGCGCCCTGCTCGGCGCCGGGCTCGAGCCCGTCCTCGTCGACGACGACCCCGCGGGGGCGGTCGACCCGCCCTGCCCGGTCGTCGCGCCCGACGCCGCGCTCGTCGCGGGCTGTGACGTCCTCGTCAAGAGCCCCGGCGTCCCCGGCGGGCACCCGCTCGCGGCGGCGGCGCGCGCGCACGGCATCCCGGTCTGGAGCGAGGTCGAGCTCGGCTACCGCCTGCTGCCGCCCGGCGCTCGCCTGGTGGGAGTGACGGGCACGAACGGCAAGACCACGACAACGGAGCTCGTCGGGGCGATGCTGCGCGAGGCCGCCCTGCCACACGTCGTCTGCGGCAACGTCGGCGTCGCCCTCTGCGACGTGGCGGGCGAGCTGCCCGAGGGCGGGATCGTCGTCTGTGAGCTGTCGAGCTTCCAGCTCGAGGACGTGCACAGCCTGCGCTGCGACGCCGCGGCGATCACGAACCTGACCCCCGACCACCTCGACCGCCACGGCATGATGGAGGCGTACGGCGCCGCCAAGCTGCGGATCTTCGAGCGCCAGGACGCCGGGGACCTCGCCGTCCTCAACGACGAAGACCCGTGGTGCGCGGGCCTCGGCCGGCTGCCGGGCGACGGACGGGTCGAGCGGGTGCGCGGCGCGGACGCCGACGTGCTCGGGTTCGCGGAGGGGCGCCTGCGCGGCGACCACAACCGCGAGAACGTCGCCGTCGCCGCGGCGCTGGCCCGGGCGATGGGCGTGGGGGACGACGTCCTGCGCGCCGCGCTGCGGGCGTTTCAGCCGGTGCCGCACCGGCTCGAGGACTGCGGGGCCGTCGGCGGCGTGCGGCTCTGGAACGACTCGAAGGCGACCAACGTGGACGCGGCGCTGAAGGCGCTGACCGCGTTCCCGGAGGGCGGGGTGCGGATCGTGCTCGGCGGCTCCGACAAGGGCGCGGACTTCGCGCCGCTCGCCGGCGCGCTCGCCGGCCGGGTCGAGCGGGCCTACCTGACCGGCCCCGCCGGCGCGCGGATGGCCGATCCGCTCGCCCGAGCCGGCGTCGACCACGTGGTCTGCGCGGGCTTCGACGACGCGGTCCGGCGGGCCGTCGGGGACGCCGCGCCGGGTGAGCACGTGCTGCTCGCGCCGGCCTGCGCGAGCTTTGACGAGTTCGCCGACTACACGGCCCGCGGGGACCGCTTCCGGGCGCTCGCCACCGAGCTCGGCGCGGCCTGAGCTCCGCAGGGGAACCGCCGCCCGCGGCGAACCCGCTCGTGTGCGGCCCACGAACCCCCTGCGCCTGATCCGCCCCGGCGAGCGCCCGCCCGCGCCCGCCAGTCGCGAGTTGCCGATCGAGGGCCAGGTGCTCCTGATCGCGACGTTCTTCCTGACGGTGTTCGGGCTGATCATGGTCTACTCGGCGTCGAGCGCGCACGCCATGACCAACCCCGCCTTCAACTACGACTCCCTCTACTTCATCAAGAACGGCCTGCTCTTCACGGCCGCGGGCGTCGTGCTCCTCGTGGGCCTGATCTTCATGCCGGCGGCGTGGATCCGGAAGGTCGCGCTGCCGGTGTTCGGCCTGTCGGTGCTCGCGCTGATCGCGCTCGCGATCCCCGGGGTCGGCCTGACCATCAACGGGGCGACCCGCTGGCTGCCGCTCGGGCCCGTCTCGATCCAGCCGTCCGAGTTCGCGAAGCTCGGGATACTGCTCGTCGTCGCGGCGATCCTCGCGACGCGCGGCCGCCCGCCGGACACGGTCCGCCAGCTCCTGTTCCCGATCGGGGCCCTCGTCGCCGTCGTCTGCGGTCTGATCATGCTGCAGCCCGACCTCGGCACGACCCTCGCGATCTGCATCATGGTCTTCGCCGTCCTGATCGCGGCCGGCGCCCGCACGGTGCTGCTCGCCCAGATCGTCGCCGCCGGCCTCGTCCTCGGCGCGATCGCGATCTGGGCCGCGCCCTACCGGCGCGACCGCATCTTCGCGTTCCTCGACCCGTGGGGGCAGAGCCAGGACGGCGCCTACCAGGTGGTGCAGGCGATGATCGCGATCGGCTCCGGCGGGATCTTCGGCCAGGGGCTCGGCTCCAGCGTCCAGAAGGTCAACTTCCTGCCGGAGGCGCACACCGACATGATCTTCGCCGTGATCGGCGAGGAGCTCGGCCTGGTCGGGGCGGTCTTCACGATCGGCCTCTTCGCGGCTTTCGCCTGGGCGGGCTTCACGATCGCGGTGCGCGCCACCGACCCGTTCCAGCGCCTCGTGGCCGCCGGGGCCACGGCCCTCGTCGCGGGGCAGGCGGTCATCAACCTCGGCGCGGTGATGGGCATCCTGCCCCTGACCGGCATCCCGCTGCCCCTGATCTCGCACGGCTCCTCGTCGCGCGTCGTCGTCCTGATCCTCGTCGGCCTGCTCGTGGCGATCAGCCGCGAGCCGCAGATCGCGCCCGCGCGCCCGCGCCGCGCGCGGTCTGACGCCGACGGGGAGGCGGCCGCGCCTTCCTTGCGTCGGCGCCGGCGCGCCCCGGTCGAGGCCTAGCCGTCCTCTAGCCTTGGGGCGATGCCCGAGCGGATCCTGATCAGCGCCGGCGGCACCGTCGGGCACGTGGCGCCCGCGCTCGCCGTCGCCGACGAACTGGTGCGCCGGGGCGCGCACGTGGAGTTCGCCGGCACGCCCGACCGCATCGAGGTGGAGCTGGTGCCCGCCCGCGGCTACGCCTTCCACCCGTTCCGGGTGTCGGGGCTGCCGCGCCGGCCCGGTCCGGCCCTGGTGCGCGCGCTCGGCCGCGCCGTGCGCGCGCCGTCGGCCTGCCTGCGGATCGTCGACGCCGTGCGTCCCGACGCCGTCTTCGGGGCGGGGGGCTACGTGGCGGGGCCGATGGTGGCCGCCGCGCGGCGGCGGCGGATCCCGTGCGCCCTGTCGGAGGCGGACGCCCGCCTCGGGCTCGCGAACCGCCTCGCGGCGCCGCTCGCCGACCGCGTGCTCCTCGCCTTCCCCGTGGCGGGCCTGCGTCCGCCCAAGTACGTCGTCACGGGCCGCCCCGTCGACCCGGCCTTCGGGGCCGCGGACCGCACGGCGGCGCGCGCCGCGCTGGGCGTCATGGGCGACGAGCGGCTCGTCGTCTGCTTCGGCGGCTCGCTCGGCGCCGGGCCCCTCAACGACGCCCTCCGCGGCGCCTACCCCGACGGCCCGCCCGCGGGCACCCGCGTCCTGCTCGTCACCGGCCGCGGCAAGGGCCGGGCGGGCGCCTGCCCCGCGCGCTTCGAGGAGATCGAGTTCTCGGACCGCATGCCGGAGCTCCTGGCCGCCGCCGACCTCGTCGTCGCGCGCGCCGGCGGCTCGGTGGCGGAGGTTGCGGCCGCGGGCCGCGCCGCGATCCTCGTGCCGTGGGCGGGGGCCGCCGACGACCACCAGTCCCTCAACGCGGCTCCGTTCCGCGCGCTCGGCGCCGCCCACGTGATCGGCGACGCCGAGCTGACCGCGGCGGGCCTGCGCGACGAGGTCGACGCGATCCTCGCCGACGACGCCCGCCGCCACGGCATGGAGCAGGCGATGCGCGCCCTCGCGCGCCCCGAGGCCGCCGCCGAGATGGCCGGTATCCTGCTCGCGCTCGCCCGCCGGGAGGCCGCGTGACCACGCACCTCGTCGGCGTCGGCGGCGCGGGGATGAGCGCGATCGCGCGCGTCCTCGCCGAACGCGGCGAGGCGGTGACCGGCTGCGACCGCGAGGGCGGGCCGCTCGTGCGCCGGCTCGGGCGTGAGGGGATCACCTGCTGCGTAGGGCACGACGCCGCGCACGTCGAGGGCTGCGACCGCGTGATCGCGTCCGGGGCCATCCCCGACGACGCCCCCGAGCTCGTGCGGGCCCGCGAGCTCGGCATCCCCGTCCAGCACCGCGCGGAGGCCCTCGCCGCGATCCTCGCGGAGCACGACCGCCGCGTCGTCGTGACGGGGGCGCACGGCAAGACCACGACCACGTCGATGCTCGCCTACGCGGCCGAGCGGCTCGGCCTCGACCCGACCTTCCTGGTGGGGGGCGAGGTGCGTGACCTCGGCACCAACGGGCGCGGCGGCGCGCGCGGCCTCGCGATCGCCGAGGGCGACGAGTCGGACCGCTCGGTGCGCCTCCTGCCCGCCGATCTCGCCGTCGTCCTCAACGTCGACCTCGACCACCTCGACCACTACGACTCCGTCGAGGACGTGACGGCGCTCCTCGCCGGCTGGGTCGCGGAGCTGCCGGCCGACGGCCTGCTCCTGCTCGGCGACGGGGTCGACCTCGCCGCGCCCTGCCCGACCGCGCGCTTCGGCGTCGGGCCGGGGGAGGGGCTGCGGGCGCTCGACCCCGTGCCGGAGGGCGGCGGCGTGGCCTTCGCCCCGACGCGCGGCCCCGCGCGCGTGCGCCTCGCCGTGCCCGGTGCGCACAACGCGGGCAACGCCTGCGTCGCCGCGCTCGTCCTCGAGCGGCTCGGGGTCGGGCTCGACGAGGCCTTCGCGGTGCTGGAGGGCTTCTCGGGCGCCGGGCGCCGCTTCGAGGTGCTCGGCACGGCCTACGGCTACACCGTGGTCGACGACTACGCCCACCACCCGGCAGAGCTGCGCGCGGCGATCGCGGCGGCGCGCGGCCGCCAGCCCAAGCGCCTCGTCGTGCTGTTCCAGCCGCACATGCCGTGGCGCACGACCGCGTTCGCCGAGGAGTTCGCCGACGCCCTGCGCGCCGCCGATCGCGTCGTCGTCCTCGAGACCTACGTGGCCCGCGGCCGTCCCGACCCCGAGGCGAGCGCGCGGCGGATCGTGGACCTGCTCGGCGGCGACGCGCGCTTCGCGGGCGACGACCGCTCCGCCGTCGACTTCCTGCGCGGCATGGCCCGCAGCGGCGACCTCGTGCTCTGCTGCGGCGCCGGACCCGTCGACCGGATCGCGCGGGAGGTGCTCGAGTGAGCGCCCCGCCCGCCGGCGTCGCGGCCGACGTGCCCCTCAGCCGCCACACGACCATCGGCACCGGCGGCCCGGCCCGCTACCTCGGCCTGCCCGGCGACGAGGCCGCGCTCGCGGCGATGCTCGCCTGGGCGCGTGGCGAGGGCCTCGCCCTCGCGGTGATCGGCCTCGGCTCCAACCTCCTGCCCGCCGACAGCGGCTTCGACGGCCTCGTGCTGCGCCTCGAGGGCGACCTCGCCCGGATCGAGATCGCCGGCGAGGAGGTCGCCCTCGGGGGCGGCGCCGCGCTCGCCGCCGTCGTGCGCAAGGTCGGCGACGCGGGCCTCGCGGGGTTCGAGTTCGCCTGCGCGATCCCGGGCACCGTCGGCGGCGCCGTGCGGATGAACGCGGGCGCCTACGGCAGCGAGATCGCGGACGTCCTCGTCAGCGCGACCGTCGTCTCCGCGGACGGCGCGCGCACCTGCGACGCGGCGGGGCTGGGGCTCTCCTACCGCCACTCGGACGTCGCTCCCGGTGAGGTCGTCAGCGGCGCCGTGATCCGGCTCGGCCGGGACGAGCGCGCCGCGATCCGCGAGCGCGTGCGCGCGATGCAGGACCGTCGCAGCGACGCCCAGCCGCGCAAGGCCCGCACGTTCGGAAGCGTCTTCAAGAACCCGGGCGGTGACCTGACGAGCGGGCAGATCCTGGAGGCCTGTCGGCTCAAGGGCCACCGGATCGGCGGGGCGCGGATCTCGCCGAAGCACGCCAACTTCATCGAGAACACCGGCACCGCCACCTCGGCCGACGTGGTGGCGCTGATGGTCGAGGCGCGCCGGCGCGCCAAGGACCAGTTCGGGGTCGTGCTCGAGCACGAGGTGCAGTTGCTCGGGGACATCGCGATCCCCGCGCCGTGACCCGGCACACCGGAGCCGCACGCGGCTGACCGGGGACGACTAGGTTCAGGCGTCGAGCGATGGCCACGACGCCCGGCACCGCCCCGCCGCGCCACCCGTCCGCGGACGCGATCCGCGACGTCTGCGCGCGCCCGGCGGCGCTGCTCCTGCTCGACCGGGCGATCCCGGCCGCGGCCGCCCCCACGGGCGAGGCGCGGCGGCGGGCGATCGCGGACGGCGTGGCCCGCGCCCTCGAGCTGGCCGGCGCCCTCGCCCGCGGCGAGGCGGCCGACCGCCGCGACCTCGTGCTCCTCGAGGAGGCCGACCGGCGCCTCTGGGGGCCCGTCGACCGCGAGCTGGCGCGCGTGCTCGCCCGCACCGGGCCCGACGGCCTGCACGCGTACCTCGTGGTGGAGGGAGCGGTCCGGCGCGAGGCGTGGCGGGCCGACCAGGCGCGCCGGCGCGCGCCCCGCCACGAGCCCCTCAGCGCGGACGTGGCCGCGGACCCCGGGCGCGACCCGGTCGACCTCGTCCGCTTCCGCCGCGACGTCGAGCGCGCCGCCCGGGTGACCCGCGAGCGCACGGGGCTGCCCGACGAGATCGCTGTCGGGCTCGTCGCGCGCGAGATCGGCTACGCCGAGGCGGCGCGCCGCACGGGCCGCTCGCCGAACGCGCTGTGGATGGCGATCAGCCGCCTGCGCCCCGAGTGGCGGGGCGTCGCCGAGCGGGGCCGGGAGGCCGGCCTCGGCGGCGGCGTCCTCGTGGGCACGGCGGAGCGCACCGATGGCCTCGTGCGCCGCGCGGTCCGTTGGCGCCTCGTCGGCGGCCTGACCGCCGTCGTGCTCCTCGCGCTGGCGGCCGGGGCCCTCACGACCGCCGCCCTGATCGAGCGCACGACGCCGCCGGCGCGGGCCGAGGCCCCCGAGCCCGTGCCGTCCGCGCCGTCCGAGACGAGTCCGCTCAGCCAGGCGGGCCGCCTCGCCGCGCTCGAGGCCGCCCGCCGGCTGGCGGCGGCCGCGCCCGCCCCGCGACCCGAGCGCCCCGACCCGCCCGCATCGCCGGCCCGCCCGGACGCCGCCTCGGCGGAGGCGCCGGGCGCTGCGGCCGGCGCCGCGGGCGCCGCATCCGGCGCGGAGCCCGCCACCGCCCCGAGCTGCGGGCTCGGCTCCGCGGAGATCGGCTGCCGATGAGGCCCCGCCCGCTCGTCGCCGTGCTCGCGGCCGGCCTCGTCTGGACCGCTGCGGCCCAGGCCCAGCCCGCCGTCGTGGAGCCGCCCGCCGTGGCCGGCGAGCCGCTCGTCGGGGCGCTCCTGACCGCGGCCCCGGCGGTGCTCGAGGAGGCCGAGCCCGCCGACACGGCGCTCGTCTGGGAGCGCTCCGCCCCCGACGGCACGTTCGCGGCGATCCCGGACGCCGGCGAGGCCGCCTACCGGGTCGGCGAGGAGGACCTCGGGCGGCTCCTGCGCGTGCGGATCGTGGTGGAGACGCCGGACGGGGGCGACGAGGCCGTCTCCGCGGCCGTGGGGCCGGTCCGGCGCGCCGCGGACGACCCGGCGCGGCTCGTGATCGGGCCCGCCCGTCCGGGCGGCGAGGCGGACGGCCCGTGGGCCGCGCTCGCGCGCTGGACCGCCACCGCCGGCGACGAGCTCGCCGTGCGAGGGCGCACGGGCCGCCACGACCCGGCCGCCGCCTTCGAGATCGTGCTCGAGCCGACCGTGCCGTCGGTGCCCGTCGTGCGGGCGCTCCTGGCCCCCGACGGATTTGGTCTCCTGCGCGGCACGGTCGCGCCCGCGGCCAACGCGGTCGCGTGGCTGGTCGTCGACGGCGACGAGGGCGGCCGCGTCCGGCTCGGGGTGGTGGGAGTGCGGCCGCGGATCGACGCCCGGATCGCGGCCCGCCCCGACGGGCGCGACGCCGCGGGGCGGCCGCTCGTGCGCGACCTGCGGCTCGTGGCCGGCAGCGCCGTCCGGCCCGGTGTGCGCGGGCTGCGGCTGTCCTGGGAGGGCATCCTGCCCGGGGAGCGCGAGGGCACCGCGGTCTGCCGCGCCGCCGAGCGCGTCGTCTCGGGCGCCGGCGGAGCGCTCGCGGGCGGCTGCCGCACGCGCGGGGCGTGGGCGGCGGCGCGCTGGCGGCTCGTCTACGACCCGGGCAGCTCGGATCCCGGGGCCGCGCCGTTTCTCCCCGCGGCGAGCGCCTGGTCGCGGCCCGCGACCCGTCCGGGCGCGTCCGCCTCCGTCCCGGTCCTGCCGCGGGCCTGCGCTACCCTTCGCGCGTGGACCTCGGCGTCGTCAAGGAGCTCATCGAGGGCGCGCTGCCGGGCAGCCGCGCTACGGTCGAGGACTTCATGGGCGCCGGCGGCGACCACCTCGCCGTCCGCGTCGAGGCCGAGCAGTTCGCCGGCAAGAGCCTGATCGAGCAGCACAAGCTGATCTACGCCGCGGTGCAGGCCCAGCTCGACTCGGGCGAGATCCACGCGCTCTCCATCACCACCGTCCCGATCCAGCCTGGAGCCTGAGCATGAGCGTCATGTCCGACGAGCAGATCTACGACGAGATCGTCGCCATCATCAACGGCAACCGCATCGCCCTGTTCATGAAGGGCACGCCCGAGGAGCCCCGCTGCGGGTTCTCGGCGCGGGTCGCCGAGCGCCTGATCGAGTCCGGCGTCGAGTTCGTCTCGGTCGACATCCTGCCGGATCCGCGGATCCGCCAGCAGTTGACCGCGTTCTCGAGCTGGCCGACCACGCCGCAGCTGTTCGTGTCGGGCGAGCTGATCGGCGGCTGCGACATCGTCGAGGAGCTGCACGCCACGGGCGAGCTGGCCGGCATCCTCGCGGCCGACGCGCCCGCGGAGTAGCCCCGCCGGCCCTCTGTTAAGGGCCTGAACACGGACTACGCGGAGGCGCTACGGAGCGTTCACGTCCGCGCAACTTCGGCCTCGCACCATGGATCTGCGACCCCGCCCACCGCGGGGTCCCGGATCACACGGAGGCCGACATGAACCCGCACATCCTCACCGCCGTCCGGGAGACCCGCTTCTTCGAGGGCCTCTCCCCGGATCGGGCGACGCGCGCCGCCAGCGCGTTCCACCTGCGCACGTGCGAGCGGGGGGAGACGATCTCCGGCGTCGCCGACCAGGAGCCCTGCACGTACGTGATGGTCTCGGGCGTCGCTCGCGCCGTGCGGGTCAACCACGACGGCCGCTGCCTGACCAGCGGGCTCCTCGACGGCGGGATGGCCTTCGGCCGACTGCCGTACGCCGCCGACGAGGCGACGGAGCAGGTCGAGGCGCTCGTCGAGTGCGAGGTGCTGCGCGTGCCGACGCGCGACCTCGAGTCCCTCGCCGCCGTCGACCCCCTGATCGCGCGCAGCCTCGCCCAGTCGAACGCGCAGCGCCTGCGCGCCGCCGAGGCGCGGCTCGCCGCGCTCGCCTTCCAGCCGGTGCCGGCGCGCCTCGCGGGCGTCGTCCTCGAGCTCGCCGACCACTTCGGCAAGGTCACGCCGGAGGGCGTTCGCCTCGACGTTCGGCTCACGCACGGCGCGCTCGCCGAGATGACCGGCACGACGCGCGAGACCCTGACCAAGGTCTCCGGCTGGCTGCGCACGGAGGGCATCAGCTCGATCGAGCGCCGCGCGATCTGGGTGATGGACTGGGAGGCCCTCGAGGCCGTCCACGCCGGCGCACGCTGCATGCCCGGGCGCACGGCGCGGGCCTAACCGACTGCTAGGGTCCCGGCCGTGCCCCGCCTGGTCGCCGTCGGCTCGATCGCGTACGACTCGCTCGAGACGCCCTTCGGGCGCCGCGAGCGGGCGCTGGGCGGCTCCGCGGTCCACTTCGCCCTCGCCGCGCGCCTCTTCACCGAGGTCGGCGTGGTCGGGGTGGTCGGCGACGACTTCGACGGCGAGCCCGTGCTCGCCGAGCGCGGCGTCGACACGAGCGGCATCCAGGTCGTCACGGGCGGCGCCACGTTCGCCTGGGAGGGGCGCTACGGCTACGACCTGAACGTGGCGGAGACGCTCGACACCCGCCTCGGCGTGTTCGAGCACTTCGACCCGCAGCTCGGTCCCGCGCACCGAGACGCGCCGGTGCTCTTCCTCGGCAACATCCAGCCGGACCTGCAGCGCTCCGTGCGCGCCCAGTCGAACGCGGCCTTCGTGGCCCTCGACTCGATGAACCTCTGGATCGAGATCGCGCGGGACGCGCTCGTGGCGGCGATCGGCGAGGTCGACGCCGTCATCCTCAACGACGGCGAGGCGCGCCAGCTGACCGGCGAGGCGACCCTCGTGCGGGCGGCCCGCGCGATCAGCGCGCTCGGCCCGCGCATCGTCGTCATCAAGCGCGGCGAGTACGGGGCGGCGCTGTTCGTCGACGGGCGCTTCTTCGGGGTGCCCGGCTACCCGCTCGAGGAGGTCTTCGACCCGACGGGGGCGGGGGACTCGTTCGCCGGCGGCTTCGTCGGCTACCTGGCCGCCTCCGGCCAGACCAGCCCGGACCTCGAGCACCTGCGCCGCGCCGTCGCCTACGGCTCGATCGTCGCCTCCTTCAACGTCGAGGAGTTCGGGACGGAGCGGGTGCAGCGGCTCGCACGCGACGAGGTCGACGGGCGCGTGCGCGACTTCCACGCGATGACGTCGTTCGTCCTCGGCTGAGGGGCGCACCCGCGTCGCCGGACGGGCGCCGGTTGGTAGCCTGCGGGCCGTGAAGGTCCACCTCCCCGACGGCACCGAGCTCGAGCTCCCCGACGGCGCGACCGGACTCGACTGCGCGCGCGCGATCGGCGAGCGCCTCGCGAAGGCCACGGCTGCGGTCGAGGTCGACGGCGAGCTGCGCGACCTGCGCCTGCCCCTGCCCGACGGCGCGCACGTGCGCATCATCCGCGTCGGCGACCCCGAGGCCCTCGCCGTGCTGCGCCACTCGACGGCGCACGTCCTCGCTGAGGCCGCCCGCCACGTCTTCCCCGGCGTGAGGATCTCGATCGGTCCGGCGATCGACAACGGCTTCTACTACGACTTCGACTTCCCCGAGCCGATCGGCGAGGCGGACCTGCAGCGGCTCGAGGACGAGATGCGCCGGATCCTCAAGACGCGCCACGCCTTCGAGCGCGGCACGGTGGAGCGCGACGCGATCCGCCAGCGCTTCGTCGACGAGGACGAGGCGTACAAGGTCGAGCTGATCGACGACCTGCCCGTCGACGAGCCCCTGACGGTCTACACGCAGGACGACTTCACCGACCTCTGCCGCGGCCCGCACCTGCAGGACACGGGCCCGATCAAGGCCTTCACCCTGACGCACCTCGCGGGCGCCTACTGGCGCGGCGACGCGACGCGGCCGATGCTGACGCGGGTCTACGGCACCGCCTTCTTCACGCAGGAGGACCTCGACCAGCACCTGCGCAACATCGAGGAGGCGCTCAAGCGCGACCACCGCCGGCTCGGGCGCGAGCTGGACCTCTTCTCCTTCAACGACGCCTCGCCGGGCGCGCCCTTCTGGCACCCGAAGGGCATGGTCGTCTGGAACACCCTCGTCGACATGTGGCGCGAGGAGAACGGGGCGCGCGGCTACCAGGAGGTGAAGACGCCGATCCTCTACGCGTCCGACCTCTGGAAGACCTCCGGCCACTGGGACAAGTTCCGGGACAACATGTACCTGCTCGAGATCGAGGAGCGCGCCTTCGGCATGAAGCCGATGAACTGCCCGGCGCACTGCCTGATCTTCGGCAGCGAGCGCCGCTCCTACCGCGAGCTGCCGCTGCGCATGAACGAGGTCGGCCTCGTGCACCGCCACGAGCCCTCCGGCACGCTGCACGGGCTGATGCGGGTGCGCCACATCACGCAGGACGACGCGCACCTCTTCATCACGGTCGACCAGATCGAGGAGGAGGTGCAGGGGGTGCTCCGCTTCGCGCTCGACCTCTACGAGCTGTTCGCGATGGACTACCGGATCGAGCTCTCCACACGGCCCGCGGTGCGGGTCGGGGACGACGCGATCTGGGACAAGGCCGAGGAGGCCCTGCACCGCGTCCTGCAGGCCCGCGGGATCGAGTACCGGGTCAATGAGGGCGACGGCGCCTTCTACGGCCCGAAGATCGACCTGCACCTGACGGACTCGCTCGGCCGCTCCTGGCAGTGCGGCACGGTCCAGCTCGACTTCAACCTGCCGGAGCGCTTCGAGCTCGCCTACACGGGCGCGGACGACCGCGACCACCGACCCGTGATGATCCACCGCGCGCTGCTCGGCAGCTTCGAGCGCTTCATCGGCATCCTGATCGAGCACTACGGCGGGGCGTTCCCGCTCTGGCTTGCGCCGGTGCAGGCCGTGATCCTGCCGATCTCGGACCGCCACCACGAGGCCGCTGAGCTCGCCTGCGCGACGCTGAAGGCGGCCGGGCTGCGCGCCCAGGTCGACGCCCGCGGCGAGTCGATCGGCAAGCGCATCGCGGAGGCCGAGACGCAGAAGGTTCCGGCGATGCTCGTGATCGGCGACCGCGAGGCGGAGGCGGGGGCGGCGGCGGTGCGCCGCCACGGCGGCCACGACCTCGGCACGCAGCCGCTCGCCCGCGTCGTGGAGGAGCTCGCGCAGGAGCGCGACGCCCGCGTCGTCCACGGCGCGTAGGCCGTCGCAGATGGTGCGAGACGCGGTGGAAACCGCGTACTGATGCGGGTGGAGCGCACGAGCGGGGCGTCCGTACCGTGCTACGATCGCCCGCGTCGGTCGGCCCCGGGCCTGCCGTCACCCACCCGATCAACGAACGGAGACCACCACCCTTGCGCACGGAGCACCAGCCTTGAGGCCACGCGGCGGATTCGACCGCCCGCCGGACGAACCGCGCGTCCGCATCAACGAGGCCATTCGGGTACCGCAGGTGCGCCTGATCGGCGCAGACGGTGAGCAGATCGGGGTCAAGGACCGGGACGAGGCGCTGGAGTACGCCTGGAACCTGAACCTGGACCTCGTCGAGGTGGCCGCCGACGCTCGCCCGCCCGTCTGCCGGGTGATGGACTACTCGAAGTACAAGTACGAGCAGGAGCAGAAGGCCAAGCTCGCCCGCAAGCACCAGAACGTCATCGTCATCAAGGAGATCAAGCTGCGCCCGAAGGTCGGCCAGCACGACTACGAGACGAAGCGCGGGCACGTGATCCGGTTCCTCAAGAAGCGCGACAAGGTCAAGGTCACGATCATGTTCCGCGGCCGCGAGATGACGCACCCCGAGCGCGGCCGCGACCTCCTGCTGCGCCTCGCCGAGGACCTCAAGGAGCTCGCGGTCATCGAGTCGGAGCCGCTGCAGGACGGCCGCAACATGGTGATGATGTTGGCCCCCTCCAAGCAGCTGATGAAGGAGGACGGCAAGGCTGAGGGCGGAGAGGACGAGGATCGCCCCGTCAAGCCCGCGCCCACCGTCAAGCCCACCCCGACGCCCGTCGCCACGGAGACCCAGGCGCCCGAGCCCGCCGTGGTGGGGGTCGCCGAGGTCGTCGCCGAGGTTGAGGAGGCCGCACCGGCGGCCGCGGAGGCCGAGCCCGTGGAGGCGGTCGCCGAGATCGTGGTGGCGGAGACCGCTGCCCCGGTTGCGGACCCGAAGCCGGAGCCCGCCACGGCCCCGGCCGCCGCCAAGCCGGTGGCGAAGCCGAAGGCCACGGCGAAGCCGAAGGCGCCCGCCAAGCAGAAGGCCGCTGCGGCGGAGAAGCCCGCGGCGAAGGCCCCGGCCAAGCCGAAGGCGCCCGCCAGGCCCAAGGCGGCCGCGGCGGAGAAGCCCGCCGCGAAGGCCCCGGCCAAGCCCAAGCCGGCGGCCGCCGCGAAGGCGCCCGCCAAGCCGAAGACGACCACCACCCGCAAGACGACCACCGCCAGGAAGCCTGCTGCCGCGCCCGACGCCGACAACGGGTAGTCTGCCGCGCATCTCGAGGACGCACGATGCCGAAGGTCAAGACCAACTCCAGCGCCAAGAAGCGCATGAAGGTGTCCGGCAAGGGCAAGATCGCCCGTCGCCAGGCCATGGAGTCGCACCTGCGCGGCAAGATGACGGCCAAGCGCCGCCGCAAACTGAGCCAGGATCAGCCGATGGCGAAGGCCGACTACAAGGAGGCCCTGCGCCTCCTCGGGAAGCGGTAGGGACGCCCGATGGCCCGCGTCAAGCGCTCCGTCAGCGCCAAGAAGAAGCGCCGCAAGGTCCTCGAGGAGGCCTCCGGGTACTGGGGCCTCAAGTCGAAGCTGTACCGCCAGGCGAAGATGCAGGTCGCCCGCTCGGGCAACTACGCCTACCGCGACCGCCGCGTCCGCAAGCGCGACTTCCGCTCGCTCTGGATCGTCCGCATCAACGCGGGCGCCCGCCAGCACGACCTCTCGTACTCGCAGTTCATGCACGGCCTCAAGGTGGCCGGCGTGACCGCGGACCGCAAGGTCCTCGCGGACCTCGCGCTGAACGAGCCCGCGGCCTTCGGCGCCCTCGCCGAGAAGGCCAAGGCCGCGCTGGCCGCCGCGTAGGCGGCGCCCGCGTGGAGCCGATCCGCAGCCTGCGGAACCCGGCGCTGCAGCGCGTGCGCGCGCTCCGGCGCACCTCCGAGCGCCGCGCGCAGGGCCGGTTCGCCGTCGAGGGCGAGGACCAGGTCCTGGCGGCGATCCGCGCCGGTGCCGTGCTCGAGGACCTGCTCGTCCGGGAAGGCGCTTCCGCGCCCGCGGGGGCGGGGGTCGAGCCCCTCGTCGTGGCGGCGGAGGCGATGGACCGCATCTCGGAGGTCGCCTCGGGCAGCCGCGTGATCGCCGTCGTGCGCGCCGACTCGATGCCGCAGCCGCCCGCCGGGCTTTCGGGCGTGGGCCTCGTCCTCTGCGGCGTCTCCGACCCGGGCAACGTCGGCACGCTCCTGCGCACCGCTGCCGCCTTCGCCGCCGAGGTCGTGGTGCTGGGGGCGCCGAGCGCCGACCCGACGGCCCCGAAGGCGGTGCGGGCCGCGACCGGGGCGACGTTCGCCGTGCCCACTCTCGCCGTGGACGACCCCGCGCTGGCCTACCCGGAGGCGCGCCTCGTGGCCCTCGACGCCAAGGGGGACCGCGACCTCGCCGGCTGCGACCTGACGGGCCCCGTCCTGATCGCACTCGGCGCCGAGCGCGAGGGTCTGCCCGCGTCGGTGCGCGACCGCGCCGACGTCGTCTGCCGCATCCCGCAGTCGGACCGCGCCGAGTCGCTCAACGTCGCGGCGGCCGGCGCGATCGCGCTGTCGATGGCGTACCGGCTCAGCACCTGACCCGCCCCGGCGGCATCGATATCGATCGGCGCGTCGCAACTCGCCGAGGCGGGGCCGGCGCTCCTAGCGCCGCTGCGCGATCACCACGAGGTCGCCCGTGCCGTCCTCGCGCACGGGCCCGCCGGCGAAGTCGCCCCAGGCGGTGATCACCTCGAAGCCGGCCTCCTCGACGAGCCGCAGCCAGTGCTCGGCGGGCACGGGGTGGAGGATGAGGGTCGTGGTGCGGCCGCGCATCTCGACCTCGATCCGCGTGGTGCCGTCGGCGCGGTGCCAGTCGGCCCGCTCCTTCGCGCCCGAGTCGCGGTGGTACCACTGGCCCTGCGTGGCGTCGATGTCCTCGGGCGTGGGCGAGAAGACGTCGAAGGCGAGGAAGCCGTGCTCCGCGAGCAGGTCGCGGGCGGCCCCGAAGGCGGCCAGGCGTGCGGCGTCGTCGGGCAGGTGCAGGAGGCTCCGGAAGGGGATCAGGACGCGGTCGTACGCACCCTCGACACCGGGCGCGAGCAGGTCGCCGGTGCGGACCTCGACGCGCTCGAGGACGCCGGCCTCCGCGGCGTTCAGGCGCAGGCGCTCGCGCATGGCGTCGGAGGGGTCGACGGCGATCACGTCGTAGCCGGCCTCGGCTAGCGGGATCGCGATCCGGCCCGTGCCGGCGGCCAGCTCGACGATCGGCGCCTCGGACCCCTGCGCCATCCCGAGGTAGTGGGGGATGTCCTCGACGACCTCGAGGCACCACGCGTCGTAGATGTCGGCGATCGCCGCGTACTCGTCGACGGGGTCCGCCACGGCTAGCCCCGGAGCCAGCGCGGCGGCAGGCCCTCGCGCTCGGCGAGGACGTCGAGGACGCGCAGGGGGTCGGTGCCGTCGCGGGCGAGCAGCACGAGCAGGTGGAAGAGGACGTCGGCGGCCTCCTCGGCCTGGTGGTCGCTTCCGGGGGCGGCCTCGAGCACCTCCGCGGCCTCCTCGGCCACCTTGCCGGCGGCCACGTCGCGGTCGGCGGCGAGCAGGCGCGCCACGTAGGACGTCTCGGGGTCGACGCCGCGGCGGGCCGCGATCGTCCCGGCGAGGCGACTGAGCAGGGGGCCGGCGTCGTCGCCCCAGCAGGAACGGGTCCCGGTGTGGCAGGCGGGGCCGGCGGGCGAGACCAGCACGAGCAGCGCGTCCCGGTCGCAGTCGAGCCGGACCGACTCGACCTCGAGGACGTTGCCGCTCGTGGCGCCCTTCTCCCAGAGCTCGTGGCGCGAGCGCGACCAGAAGGTCGCCCGGCGCGTGGTGAGCGTCTGCGCGAGAGCGTCGGCGTTCATCCACGCCATCATCAGCACGGTGCCGTCGACGGCGTCCTGGCAGACCGCGGGGATCAGCCCGGCGTCGTCGTAGACCGGCTCGCCCGTGAGGGTCAGCGCATCGGCAGGCTCCTGGCTCGGCATGCGTCCTTCACCTCCTCCACCGTCGAGATCGCGTCGTGGAAGATGCTCGCAGCCAGGGCGGCGGAGACCCCGGCCTCCAGCACGTCCGCGATGTCCGCGGGGCCGCTGGCGCCGCCCGAGGCGATGATCGGCACGTCGACGGCGTCGAGGAGGCGCGCGTAGAGGTCGAGCGCGTAGCCGGCCTGCGTCCCGTCCTGGTCCATGGCGGTCACGAGCAGCTCGCCCGCCCCGCGCTCCACGGCCTCCACGGCCCACGCGACGGCGTCCCGGCCGGTCGGGCGGCGGCCGCCCGCGGCGACGGCCTCCCAGGCCCCGTCGGGGCCCCTGCGGGCGTCGATGGCGACCACGATGCATTGCGAGCCGTGGCGCTCGGCGCACTCGGCCACGAGACCGGGGCGGTCGAGGGCCGCCGAGTTGATCGACACCTTGTCGGCGCCGGCGCCGAGCAGGTCGCGCACGTGCGGCTCGTCGGAGACGCCGCCGCCGACGGTCAGCGGCACGTCGATCCGGGTGCCCGCGCCCTCGACCTGCGCGAGCAGCCCCTGCCAGGACTCGTCGCCCGCGGTGATGTTGAGCCAGCAGATCTCATCGGCACCCTGCTCGGCGTAGCGCAGGGCGGCGTCGACGGGCTCCCCGCAGTCGCGCAGGTTGACGAACTCGACGCCCTTGACGACGCGGCCGCCGGAGACGTCGAGGCAGGGGATGATGCGACGGCGCAGCATCAGGCGGGCTCCCAGGCGAGGAAACGCGAGAGGAGCTGCCGGCCGGCCTCGGCCGAGCGCTCCGGGTGGAACTGCGCCCCGGCCACGGAGCCGCGCACGACCATCGAGGCGATGGTCGCGTCGTCGATGCTCGTGATCGCGAGGGCGGACGGGATGTTGGCGGTGACCGCGTAGGAGTGCGCGAAGTACGCCACGGCGGGCAGGTCCCGGGTCAGCGGGTGGTCCTGCAGGGGCTCGACATCGTTCCAGCCGAGGTGGGGCAGGCGTGCGGCGCCGCGGATCCGGTGCACGCTGCCGTGCAGGAGCCCGAGGCCCGCGCAGTCGTCCTCCTCGGAGCGGTCGAAGAGGACCTGCAGCCCGACGCAGACGCCGAGCAGCGGCACGTGGCGTCGCGCGGCGTCGCGGAGGGCGTCGGCGAGCCCACGGGACTCGAGCGCGGCCATGGCGGCCCCGGCCGCGCCCTGGCCGGCCACCATCAGGCGCTCGGCGCCCGCCACGGCGTCCGGATCGGCCGACACCGCCACCCGCGCGCCGCAGCGCTCGAGCGCGGCGGTCAGCGAGCGCACGTTGCCGCCCCCGTAGTCGACGATCAGGACCGAGGCCACTACAGGGAGCCCTTGGTCGAGGCGATCGCGCCGGCCCGGCGCGGATCGATCGACCAGGCCGCGCGCAGCGCGCGGGCGAGCGCCTTGAAGGCCGCCTCGGCGACGTGGTGGTCGTCCTCGCCGGACGCCTCCACGTGGATGGTGGCGCGGGCATTGACCGCGATGCAGTCGATCAGGTGCGCGACGAGGCTGGTCGGCAGCTCGCCGATCCGGTCGGCGGTGAAGGCGATCCGCACGGTGCTGGAGCCACGGCCCGAGAAGTCGACGACGGCCCGGCCGAGCGCCTCGTCGAGCGGTGCGGAGGCGTCGCCGAAGCGTTGGATGCCGACGCGGTCGCCGAGCGCCGCGTCGATGGCCTGGCCGAGCACGATGCCGCAGTCCTCGACCGTGTGGTGCGGGTCGATGTGCGTGTCACCCGTGCAGGCGAGGTCGAGGTCCATCAGGGAGTGGTGCCCGAGCGCGGTCAGCATGTGGTCGAGGAAGCCGATGCCCGTGGCCACGAGCGCCTGCCCGCCGCCGTCGAGGGTGGCCTGCAGCCGGATCGCCGTCTCCTTCGTGGTGCGCTCGATCAGCGCGCCGCGGCCGAACGTCGCCGCGCCGACGGCCGGATCGTGCGGCGCGGGGGCGGGGCGGCCCAGCAGCTCGGCGAGGCCGGCCAGCAGCCGGTCGTTGTCGGCCGGGACCGACACGCAGGCGCGGATGCAGTCGGCGAGCAGGGGCTCGTGCCCGAACGTGCGCACCACGAGCCCGCGCGCCGCGAGCTGCGCGAAGGCGTCATCGCCCTGCCAGGGCGTGCGGGCGAGCACGAAGTTGGCGGCTTCGCCCACGACCTCGAGGCCGAGCTCGCGCACGCCGGCGGCGAGCCGCTCGCGCTCCGCCCGGTAGGCCGCCGTGTCGCGCCGCATGACGTCGACGTGGCGCAGGGCCAGCTCGGCGCCGAGCGCGGAGCCGGTGGAGAGGGAGCCGGGCGGGCGCAGCGCGTCGATCGAGCCCGCGATCCCGGGATTGGCGATCGCGTAGCCGGCGCGCAGGGCGCCGAGGCCCCAGCCCTTCGAGAAGGTGCGGACGATTACGAGGTTGGGGCAGTCGTCGAGGAGTCCGCTGTGGTCCTGCGCACCCCCGAACTCGAGGTAGGCCTGGTCGACGGCCACGACGCCGGGGCAGCGCGCGGCGATGGCCCGGATCCGCTCGGCGGGGACCTCCTCCCCCGTCGGGTTGTTCGGCGAGCAGAGCCAGACGAGGCGCGCCCCCTCGGCGCGGCGCTCGACCTCGTCGAGGTCGAGGCGCAGCCCGCCGCCGGGCAGCGGGTCGACGAGGTCGACCTCGGCGCCGGCCATGCGGGCGCCCGTGGCGTGCAGCTGGTAGGTGGGGCGCGGAACGACGGCGCGATCGCCGCGCCCGAGCGCGATCCAGGCGGTCAGGAGGATGGCCTCGTCGCCGCCCGCGGTCGGCACGACGTGGTCGGGCGTCAGCCCGACGTAAGCCGCGATCGCGCGCTTGAGGTCGGCGTAGTCGGCCTCGGGGTAGGAGGAGACCGACTGCGCGGCGATCGTGCGCGCGATGCCGGGCCACCACGAGGGGTTCAGGGGCAGCGTGTTGAGGTCGAAGCGGGCGACGTCGCCCGCGGGCACGCCCTCCTGCCAGCGGTACGGCGACGGCTTCGCCAGCTCCGGGCGGATCCAGGGGATGTCGAGGGGCTCGCTCACGGGATCAGGTGCTCGATGGGGACGACGAGCAGTCCGCTCGCGCCCGCCTCCTTGAGAGGATGCAACAGCCGGGGCAGATCCGCGACATCGACGACCGCGTGCACCGCGTGCATGTCGGCCCGGGCCAGCGGCAGCACCGTCGGGGCGTCGAGCCCGGGCAGGAGCGCCAGGATGCGGTCCAGCGCCACGTCCGGGGCGTTCAGCATCAGGTAGCGCTTGGGCCGGGCGGCCAGCACCGACTCGACGGCGGTCCGCAGCACGGCGACGCGGTCGTCGTCGGCCACGCGGTCGGCGGCGATCAGGACCGCCTCGGAGCGCAGCACCGTGTCGATGATGCGCAGGCCGTTCTGGCGCAGCGTCTCGCCGGTGGAGACGAGGTCGCAGATCGCGTCGGCGGCGCCGATCGTGGGGGCCAGCTCGATCGACCCCGACAGGGTCGTCACGTCGGCCTCGACGCCGTGCTCCGCCAGGTGGGACCGCAGGACGTGGGGGTGGGAGGTGGCGATCCGGCGGCCCGCCAGGTCGCCCACGGTCGCGATCCCCGCCTCGACGGGAGCGGCGAGGGCGAGCGTGCAGGCCCCGAAGCCGAGCGCCACGAGCACGCCGAGGCCGGCAGCGCCGTGCTCGGCGAGCTGGTTGCCTCCGACGACGCCGACGTCCGCCGCGCCGTCGCGCAGCAGGGTGGGGATGTCGTCCGTGCGCGCGTAGAGGAGCTCAACCCCCTGACCCGCGACCGGCACGAGCAGCCGCCGGTCGTCGCCGGGGATGGGGATCCCGGCGTCGGCGAGCAGGCTGCGCGTCGGGTCGGCGAGGCGCCCCTTGGAGGGCACCGCGATGCGCAGGGCGCTCATCGGGGCCGGCCCAGCCGGTCCAACACGGCCCGATAGCCGCCTTCGCCGTGGCGCAGCCACTGGGCGACGCGGGTGACGGTGGCGGTCGAGGCGCCGAGGCGCTTGGCGACCTCGGCGTAGGGCAGGCCGGCGTCGACGAGGCGCGCCGCCTCCAGCCGCTGGGCCAGCGCCCCGAGCTCGGTGAAGGAGCAGACGTCGCGCAGGAACGCGAGCATCGTCTCGCGGTCGTCGATCTCGATGAGCGCGTCGGCGAGCTGCTCGACGGCCGGGGTCCTCCAGGTGGTCTCCGCAGATTGTTTCATCGTGTTAGCATGCTAACACAGTGAACGGCCCCCGTGACGACTTCCTGCTCTACCCGGCGATCGACCTGGTCGCCGGCCGGGCGGTGCGGCTTCTGCACGGGCAGTTCGACCAGATCCTGACGAACGAGCTGGACGACGCTCTCGAGCGGGCGCGCCGCGTCTGGGAGGCCGGCTCGCGCGCCCTGCATGTGATCGACCTCGATGCGGCGCGCAGTGGGGAGCCCGCCGAGCCGAACCGCGGCCTCGTCCGCGCGATCGCCGCCGCGAAGCCCCCGACGGGGCTCCTGCAGGTCGGCGGGGGCCTGCGCAGCGCCGCGGCCGTGGACCGCCTGATCGCCGATGGCGTCGACCGCGTCCTGATCGGCACCATGGCCTTCCGGGAGCCCGAGCTCCTCGACGCCCTGATCGCGCACCACGGCGCGGCGATCGCCGTCGCCATCGACAGCCGCGGGGGCAGCGTGCGCATCGCCGGCTGGCAGGAGGACGCGGGCGTCCCCGTGGCGGAGGCGGCGCGCGAGCTCGTCGACCGCGGCGTACGGCACCTCCTCGTCACCGGGATCGACCGCGACGGCTCCCTCGCCGGTCCCGACCTCGCGCTCCTGGAGGGCGTCCTGGCGGCCGTGGCGGGGGGCCGGGCCGGGGTGATCGCCGCCGGGGGCGTGACCACGGCGGGGGACGTGCGGAACGCCCGCGCCCTCGGCTGTGCCGGCGCCGTCGTCGGCCGGGCGCTCCTGGACGATCCGGACCTGCTCGCCGAGCTGCTCGCCGCGGCCGCCTAACAGCGCCGATCCGACCACCGCCTCGAAGGGTGATTGAGGGGTACGCATGAACCTCAGGCTCAGATTTCTGCGGTTTCACTTGAGCGTTTTCGGCCGCCTGGGCGTGATCGAGACCGTTCCGTTACGCACAGCTTCTCGCGACGAAACACGATAAATAAGCCAAAGATGGGGAATACCCTCAGCCTTCGGTTGAGGCATTTACGAAAACGCAACCGGCTCGAGCTTGCGGGTAGCATGGGATTGCCCGTACAGTCTCGATCTCTTTAGAGGGTTCTGCCCTCAGTCAGAGACCGAGACTCCTAACCGTCGATCTGAGAAATGACTTTCCAGCGTACCACCCGCACCGTCGCCCTCGTCCTGGTCGTCCTCGTCGCGTTCTCGGGGGTCGCCGACGCCAAGCGCAAGAAAAAGCGCAAGCCCGCCCGCGCCGTCGCCACGCTCCCCGCCGAGGGGCGCAACCTCCACCAGAGCGCGATCTCGGTCGTGCTCGCCGCCGGCGTGATGCCGGGCGCGACCGCCGAGACGATGCGCCCGGATGAGCCGCTCGACGGGCCGGCGCTGCAGGCGTTCGTGCAGGCCGCCTTCCCCAAGACCGGCAAGCGCGTGCGCCAGATCGCGGCGGGGCAGACCGTGACCATGGGCGACGTCAACGCGATCTTCGTCGAGGCCGCCGGGATGGGCCCGACCGCGGTGCGCGCGGAGGAGCTGATCGCGAACGCCGGCTACGTGGTGCGCCCGGGCCTCGGCACCGAGATCGTCGCCCGCCTGATGCGGCTGCGGACGAACCTCGATCAGGCCGAGGACGCCAAGGAGCACGCCTGGTACGAGCAGGCCTCCCGCGGCGACGCGATCTGGTCGACGGCGGTCGTCCTGAAGTGGGGTGGCTGGGAGAAGCAGTCCGCGATCGACACGGTCGAGCTGCTCGCGCAGGTCCCGCAGACGGCAGGCCCTCAGCACGACGCGATCCAGCGGGCCTTCGACTTCATCGGGATGCCCTACATCTGGGGCGGCACCTCCGAGCAGCCGCAGATCCTGTTCGGGGCGAACACCGCGGGCGGGTTCGACTGCTCCGGCTTCACATGGCGCATCCTTGCGCTCGACCCGACGGCGCCGAAGCAGGCCGCGAAGAACTTCGGCGGCCGCACCACGTTCGAGATGGCCCGCACGGCCAAGCCCGAGCAGCGACTGCCGCGCGAGGCGATCCAGCCCGCCGACATCCTCCTGTTCGGCCCGGGCGGCCTGACCGGGGCCTCCGACGGCATCAACCACACCGGGATGGCGATCTCGCCGCAGCTGTTCATCCACTCCTCGGGGCAGGGCGTCGCCCTGGCCCGCTGGGACACGGGCTACTACCTCGACCGGCTCGCCTTCGGCAAGCGGATCCTCTAGGCGCGGCCGGCGCCCGCGGGGCCGCTAGGCCCCGTGGCAGCGCTTGTACTTGCGCCCGGACCCACAGGGGCAGGGGTCGTTGCGCCCGACCTTCGCGCCGCCGAAGCGGGCGTCGAGGCTCGGCAGATCGTCCACCGCGGTCTCGATCGGCCCGGCGTCGGTGGCGGCGCGGACCCGCTCGAGCTCCAGCACCTCGTCGTGGTCAAGGGTCAACACCGTCTCGACGGGATCGGGGTGCGCGACGGGCCGCGGCGGGTCGCCCGCGGCGAGGCCGAGGCCCTCGAGCAGGGCGACGGCCTCTTCCGCGTCGAGCTCGCTCGGGACCGCCGGCACGTCGAGGCGCGACGGGGCCACGAGGCGGAAGCGCTCCCACGCTGCGAGGTCGCCGGGGCCCTGCGGGCCGACCAGGCCCTCGAGCGCGCGCCGGCGCCGGCCCGCGGGGCCGTCGAGGGCCCGCAGGACGTCCGCGAGGCGGGGCGGGAGCCAGTGCGTCCAGCCGAGATCCAAGCGCACAGCCTAGCGGCGTCGGGTAGGCTGGCCCCGACCGAAGGAGGGGTGCCGTGGCGGACGCCGATCTCGACCAGATCCTCGACGACGTGGAGGAGCTCAGGGAGCGCACGCGGGTCGTGGATCTGGCCGGCGGGCTGACGAACCACAACTACCGCGTCGACGCCCCCGGCGGCGCCTACGTGGTGCGGATCTCCGACCCGGACACGGGCCTCCTCGCGATCGACCGCGACAACGAGCACGTCAACACGGTCGCCGCCGCCGAGGCCGGCGTCGGGGCCCGCGTCGTCGCCTATCGGCCCGAGCATACGATGCTGGTGCTCGAGTTCCTTGAGGGCATGGAGACGATGTCGAAGGAGGCGATGCAGCGCGGCGACCGCCTCGCGCAGGCGGCGGACGCCATGCGCCGGCTGCACGCCGGGCCGGCCTTCCGCGACCGCTTCGACATGTTCCGGATCCAGGCGGGGTACCGGGAGGTCTGCGGCGCGCGTGGCTTCGCGCTGCCCGACCGCTACGACGACTTCGCCGCGCAGGTGCGGCGGCTCGAGGAGGCGATGCGCGTCTGGCCCGAGCCGCTCGTGCCGTGCAACAACGACCTGCTCGCGGAGAACTTCCTCTGGGACGGGTCCGGCTTCCGGCTGATCGACTACGAGTACTCGGGCATGAACGAGGCCTCGTTCGAGATCGGCAACGTCTGGAGCGAGTCCGACCTGACCCTCGACCAGCTCGAGGAGCTCGTCGGCGCCTACTGGGGCGAGGCGACGCCGGCCAGGGTCGCGCGCGCCCGCATGTGGGGGCTGATGTCGAAGCACGGTTGGACCCTCTGGGGCGTCATCCAGCACAACCTCTCCACCATCGACTTCGACTTCTGGGAGTGGCTGATGGACAAGCACGAGCGCGCCATCGCCGAGTTCGACGGCCCCGCCTTCGACGGCCTGCTCGCCGACATCGCCGAGGATGGCTGAGCGCCCGCTCCTGCTCGTCCGCTACCGGATCGGCGGGGGGCTGTTCGACCGGGTCGCGGAACGCTGCGAGGTCGCCTTCATGGACGGCCCCGTGCTCGACCGCGCCACGGACGACCAGCTGGCCCGCGCCTGGGGCGTCTGGACGTTCGGCGAGCGGATCGACGCGGACCTCCTCGCGCGGATGCCCGCGTTGCGCTGCGTCGTCAACTTCGGCGTCGGCGTCGACGGGGTCGACCGGGCGGCGCTCGCCGCGCGCGGGATCGCCTTCGTCTGGCCGGTCGGCGCGAACGCGGAGGCGGTCGCCGACCACGCGCTCGCCCTGATTCTCGCCGTCCGCCACCGGATCGTCGAGGGCGACCGGCTCGTGCGCGCGGGCGGCTGGGAGGCGCCCGGCTACCTGCCGCTCGAGAGCGCCGACCTGCACGCCGCCCGCGTCGGCCTGGTCGGGCTCGGCGCGATCGGCCGCGCCACGGCGCGCCGGCTCGCCGGCTTCGGGGCCGAGCTCGCCTACGCGACGCCGCGCCGCCAGCCGGCCGACGTCGAGGCGGCGCACGGCATCCGCCACCTGCCGCTCGACGAGCTGCTCGCGTGGGCCGACATCGTCAGTCTGCACTGCCCGCTGACCGACGAGACGCGGGGGCTGATCGACGCGCGCCGGATCGGCCTCCTGCGCCCCGGCGCCGTCCTCGTCAACACGGCCCGCGGCGGGGTGGTCGACCAGGACGCGCTCGTCGCGGCCCTCGCGGAGGGCCGCCTCGGCGGCGCCGGCCTCGACGTCTTCGCCGACGAGCCGCACGTGCCGCCCGCGCTGCGCGCGCTGCCGCAGGTGGTCCTCACCCCGCACGTCGCCGACGCCACGCCGGGCGCCGAGGCCGCGCTGATCGCGCACTGCGCCGCCGCGGCGCTGGCGCTCCTCGACGCGGGCTAGCTGCGGCCGCCGCGGCGCGGCCGGAAGACCTGCTCGAGCTCCGCGGCCGTGAAGCCGGGGGCGACCGCGCCGTCCGTGGCGTAGCGGAAGACGACGACGCGGAAGACGGCGCCGACGATCTGGCTGATCACCAGCGTCACCACCAGCATCCCGATGCCGACGACGACGAGCGGGATGCCGGCCGCGGCCGTGCCGTTCGACCAGACGATCGCGCCGGGGACGATCAGGGCCAGGGCGAGCAGGACGCCGAGCAGGGACACGATCCCGATCGCCGCGTTGCCGACCAGGGACTCGCCCCAGCGCTCGCGCACGACGCCCGTGGAGCGCTTGAGGGTCGCGAACGGGCCGAGGCCCTCGAGGGCGAGGATCGGCAGGGCGAAGAAGCTGGCGATGCCCCAGGCGAGGCCGCCGAGGCCCTGCACGAGGGCGCCGCCGATCCCGCCGAGCTTGTCGGCGAGGATCTGCAGGACCAGGCCGACGGTGGCGCTGACGAGGCCCCACTGGACGATCACGCCGAGGCGGCTCACGGCCATCCGCAGCCCGCCGCCGAGCGTCGGGTCGCGGCCCTCGAGCGCCTCGTTGGCGTTGTGGGCGGCGGCGACGCCGAAGAAGGTCGCGCCGATCGAGGCGCCGAGGAGCAGGATCGCGAGCAGGACCCAGCCGAGCAGCGTCGCGTCGCCGAAGGCGAGGAAGCCGCCGATCCCGATCGGCAGCACCACGAGCAGGGTGTAGGCGATCGCCGCGGCGGCGCTGAGGAGCGGGAACGCGACGAGGCTCGGCTCGGAGCGCACGATGCGCCAGCTCGCGCCGGCCAGCCGGAAGCCCATGCGGATCCGTCCCATCCCGGGGACCGTACCACGGGCCCGCGCGGGCTCAGGAGTCCGGGTCGACGGGCGGCCGTGCGTCGAGGAGGCCGAGCCTTCCGGCCAGCCAGCCGGCCGTGGTGGCCTGCAGAAGCAGGGTCGTCGCGACTGCGAAGGTGACCAGCGTGGCGACGAGCTCGGCCCCGGGCACGCCCTGCGCGAGCAGGCTGCCGGCGAGCGCGACGGGCACGACGCCCGTCTCGCGGCACCAGGCGATGAAGCCCGCCTCCGGCAGGGTCCAGCCGGCTCGGCGGTCGAGGCCGAGCCCGACGGCCACCGTCAGGGGCCGCGCGACGAGGATGAAGACGGCCATCACGGCGAGGCCCGCCCAGAGGTTGTCGTAGAGCAGGCCGAGGTCGAGGTTGAGGCCGAGCACCACGAAGATCGTGAGCACCACGAGGTCGACGGTCTCCGCGGTGTACGTCTCGAGCGCCTGCTCCTGACGGTGGTCGTGGTCGATCCGGAAGAGGTCCTTGTTGCCCACTACGAGGCCCGCGATGAAGGCGGCCAGGTACGGCGAGCCGCCGAACACCTCGCTCTCCACGTATCCGATCGCGACGATCGCGAGCAGGGTCGCGGCGGCCGACTCGCGCAGGACGCCGAAGCGGCTGCTCGACAGGAGCAGGGCGATCAGGAGCCCGCCGCCGAGGCCGAAGCCGACGCCGATCACGATCGCCTGGAGCAGGTCCAGGACGGGGCCGCCGGCGATCTCGAGGCCGCTGCCGATCGCGCCGCCGGCGACGACGATGCCCGTCACGGTGACGGTGGCGATCGCCGCTATCGTGTCGTTGAGGGCGCTCTCGGCGATCACGGTCTGGGCGACGCGGGGGCGCAGGCCGAGCCGGTCGAAGAGCGGGATCAGGATCGCCGGGTCGGTGGCCGACAGCACGGCCCCAGCCAGGAGGCCGATCTGCCAGGGTACGCCGAAGGCGAGCGAGACGGCGACGGCGACGACGCCGGCGGTGATCATCACGCCGGGCCCGGCGAGCAGGAGCAGGCCGACGGCGGAGCGGGAGATGACGCGCAGCGAGATGCCGAGGCCGCCGTGGAAGAGGATCAGCGCGACGCCGATCGTGAACAGGAGCTCCGCGCCGAGGCTATCGATCGGGACGTCGACGAGGCCGAGGACGGTCGGGCCGGCGAGCACGCCGAGCACGACCAGCACGACCATCGAGGGCAGCCGCAGGGTTCGGGCGATCGGCAGCGCGAGGAGCGCCACGGCGAGGACGATGCCGGTGGTGAGAAGCACCTGCGCGGCGTCCATAGCGATGATTGTACGCCCCCCCCCGGCGGGCGGGGGGCGCGCCGCCGCCCGGATGCCGTCCGACCCACTCGCTAACGTTGCGTTCCCCGTCGAGTGGGCGGGACCTAGGTTACGAGCCGCCACCGATGGGGTGGACGAAGAGGAGAGCAGGATGGAGATCGAGCGGCGATACACGACGGAGGGGCGCGACCCGTACGCCGGGATCGGCTTCGTGGAGCGCACCTCGCGGATCGTCAACCCCGACGGCTCGGTCGCGTTCGAGGCCACCGTCATGGCGCCGGAGGCCTGGAGCCAGGTCGCCGTCGACATCCTCGCCCAGAAGTACTGCCGCAAGGCCGGCGTCGCCGCCGTCCTGCGGAAGGTCGACGAGCCCGATGTGCCCGAGTGGCTGCAGCGCCATGAGCCCGACGTGGAGGCGCTCGCCGCGCTGCCCGAGGCGGAGCGCTACCGGGGCGAATCCGACGCGCGCGAGGTGTTCGGACGGCTCGCCGGCTGCTGGGCCTACTGGGGCCTGACGCACGGCTACTTCGACGCCGACGGCGCGCGCGCCTTCCACGACGAGCTCGCCGCGATGCTCGCGCTGCAGGTCGCGGCGCCGAACTCGCCGCAGTGGTTCAACACCGGCCTGCACTGGGCCTACGGGATCGCCGGCCCGCCGCAGGGCCACTGGTACTGCGACCACGAGACGGGCGAGCTGCAGCGCTCGACGAGCGCCTACGAGCGGCCCGCCCCGCACGCCTGCTTCATCCAGTCCGTCGGCGACGACCTCGTCAACGAGGGCGGCATCATGGATCTCTGGGTCCGCGAGGCGCGCGTCTTCAAGTACGGCTCGGGCACCGGCTCGAACTTCTCCGCGATCCGCGGGTCGGACGAGCGCCTCTCGGGCGGCGGCCGCTCGTCGGGCCTGATGAGCTTCCTGAAGATCGGCGACCGCGCGGCGGGCGCGATCAAGTCGGGCGGCACGACGCGCCGCGCGGCGAAGATGGTGACGCTCGACCTCGACCACCCCGACATCGAGCAGTACGTGCGCTGGAAGGTCGTCGAGGAGACGAAGGTGGCGGCGCTCGTCGCCGGCTCCAAGATGCTCAACCGGCACCTCAACGCGGTCCTCGCGGCCACGCAGGAGGGCGAGGGCGATGCGCGCTTCGTGGCGCGCGACAACCCGGCGCTCGCGCAGGCCGTGCGCGGCGCCCGCGCCGCCGGCGTGCCCGACGCCTCGATCCAGCGCACCATCGACCTGGCCCAGCAGGGCGTCAGGGAGCTGCACATCGACGAGTACGACACGGACTGGCAGGGCGAGGCGTACCTGACCGTGTCCGGCCAGAACTCGAATAACTCGGTGCGGGTGACGAACACGTTCATGGAGGCCGTCGAGGAGGACCGCGACTGGCCGCTCTACGAGCGCACGGAGCTGGAGAAGGCGTCGACCCAGGGCCGCGCCCCCGAGCCCTGCAAGGTGCTCCGCGCCCGCGACCTGTGGGACCAGATCTGCGAGGCCGCGTGGCTGTGCGCCGACCCGGGCATCCAGTTCCACGACACCACCAACGAGTGGCACACCTGCCCGGCCGACGGCCAGATCATGGCCTCGAACCCGTGCGCGGAGTACGTCTTCCTCGACGACACGGCCTGCAACCTGGCGTCCCTGAACCTGATGACCTTCGACCGCGACGGCCGCTTCGACCACGAGCTGTTCCGCCACGCCTCCCGGCTGTGGACGGTCGTGCTCGAGATCTCCGTCCTGATGGCGCAGTTCCCGAGCCGCGAGATCGCGGAGCGCTCGTACGTCTTCCGCACGCTCGGCCTCGGCTACGCGAACCTCGGCGCGCTCCTGATGCGCCGCGGCGTCGCCTACGACTCGTCGGCGGCGTACGCCTTCTGCGGCGCCGTCTCGGCGATCATGCACTTCACGTCGCTCGCGACCAGCGCCGAGCTGGCCGCCGAGATGGGGCCGTTCGCCGGCTACGAGCGCAACAAGGAGCACATGCTGCGCGTGGTCCGCAACCACCGCCGCGCCGCCTACGCGGTCGACGCCGCCGAGTACGAGCAGCTGACCGTCACGCCGGCCGGGATCGACGCGGCCGAGTGCGAGGCGGACCTGCTCGAGGTCGCCCGCTACGAGGCCGACCGCGCGCTCGCCCTCGGCGAGACGCACGGCTTCCGCAACGCGCAGGTGACGCTGATCGCCCCGACCGGGACGATCGGCCTCGTGATGGACTGCGACACGACGGGCATCGAGCCCGACTTCGCGCTCGTCAAGTTCAAGAAGCTGGCCGGCGGCGGCTACTTCAAGATCGTCAACGCCTCGGTGCCGCCCGCGCTCGCGCAGCTCGGCTACGCGCCCGACGAGGTCGACGACATCGTCCGCTACTGCGTCGGCTCCGGCTCGCTCGAGGGCGCGCCGCACATCCACCCCGACGCGCTGCGCGGCTTCGGCTTCTCGGAGGCGATGATCGACGCCGTCGAGGCGGCGCTGCCGACGGCCTTCGACGCCCGCTTCGCGTTCACGCGCTATACGATTGGCGACGACGCGATCGTGGAGGGGCTCGGGATCGAGCGCGAGGAGCTCGACGCGCCCGGCTTCGATCTGCTGACCGCGCTCGGCTTCTCCGAGGCCGAGATCGACGAGGCGAACACCTGCATCTGCGGCACGATGACCGTGGAGGGCGCACCGCACCTCAAGGACGAGCACCTGCCCGTCTTCGACTGCGCCAACAAGTGCGGCCGGCTCGGCACCCGCGCGATCCGCGCGCTGTCGCACGTCGAGATGATGGCGGCCGCCCAGCCGTTCCTGTCGGGCGCCATCTCGAAGACGATCAACCTGCCGGCCTCCGCGTCGATCGCGGACGTCGCGGAGTGCTACCGCGTCTCCTGGAAGAAGATGGTCAAGGCCAACGCCCTCTACCGCGACGGCTCGAAGCTCTCGCAGCCGCTCTCCGGCGCGGCCGCGGAGGCGCTCGACGTCGGCGCCGAGCTCGAGATCCCGGCCGAGCTGCCGGGCGCGGAGCAGGTCGCCGAGCGGATCGTCCAGGTCATGGGCGAGCGCCGTCGGCTCCCGCACCGCCGTGCCGGCTACACCCAGAAGGCCACCCTGGCCGGGCACAAGGTCTACCTGCGCACCGGCGAGTACGAGGACGGCACCCTCGGCGAGATCTTCATCGACATGCACAAGGAGGGCGCGGCCTACCGCTCCCTGATGAACAACTTCGCCATCGCCGTCTCGCTGGGCCTCCAGCACGGTGTGCCGCTCGAGGAGTTCGTGGACGCCTTCGTGTTTACGCGCTTCGAGCCGAACGGCATGGTCGTCGGCAACGACAAGATCAAGATGGCGACGAGCGTGATCGACTACATCTTCCGCGAGGTCGCCATCTCGTACCTTGACCGCAACGACCTGTCGCACGTCGACGATCAGGACCTGCGCGCCGACGAGGTCGGCACGCCGAAGTCCGAGCGGCTCGACCGTGGCGTCACGGCCGTCGCGGCCACGCCGGTCGAGCCCGTGCCGGCGGGCGCCGGCGTCGAGGCGCAGGCCCGGATGCAGCAGCGACCCGCGCCGCTCCTGACCGAGCGCGACGAGGCCCGCCTGAAGGGCTACGAGGGCGACGCCTGCGGCAACTGCGGCCAGATGACCCTGGTCCGCAACGGCACCTGCCTGAAGTGCATCAGCTGCGGCGAGACCAGCGGCTGCTCCTGAGCCGCCGCGAGAGCTGACGGAACCCGACGGGGCGCCTACGGGCGCCCCGTCGTCGTTCCGGCCCGACCATCGCGCCCGTGCGGGCCAGCGCGTAGGCTTCCCCGCAGTCCGACCAGGGGAGAGCAACATGGCCGACACCTTCAAGGCGCTGATGCTGCGCGAGACCGACGACGGCGTGGCCGCCGCGATCGAGGACGTGCCGGTGGCCGACCTGCCCGAGGGCGAGGTGCTCGTCAAGGTGGAGCACTCGACGCTCAACTACAAGGACGGGCTCGTCGTCGACGGCAACAAGGGCCGCCTGGCCCGCACCTTCCCGCATATCCCCGGCATCGACCTCGCGGGCACGGTGCTGGAGTCGTCGGACGCGCGCTACGCCGAGGGCGACCGCGTCGTGATCACGGGCTGGCACATGGGCGAGCGCTACTGGGGCGGCTTCTCGGAGCTCCAGCGGGTGCGCGCCGACTGGCTCGTGCACGTCCCGGAGGGAATGACCACGCGCCAGGCGATGGCCGTCGGCACCGCCGGGCTGACCTCGATGTTCGCGCTGATGGCGCTCGAGGCGCACGGCCTCGCGCCCGGCGGCGAGCGCCCCGTGCTCGTGACGGGCGGCGCCGGCGGCGTCGGCTCCGTGGCGATCGCGCTGCTCGCGCGCAACGGCTACGCGGTCGCGACCTCCACCGGCCGGCCCGAGCTCGGCGACTACCTGCGCTCGCTCGGCGCGTCGGAGATCATCGAGCGCGCCGAGCTGACGGAGGAGTCGTCCGCGCCGCTCGAGGGCGAGCGCTGGGCGGGCTGCATCGACGCCGTCGCCGGCCCGACCCTCTCGCGCGTCCTGCGCCAGGTCGAGAAGGGCGGCTCCGTGGCCGCCTGCGGCCTCGCCGGCGGTGCCACCTTCGAGGGCCACATCATGCCGTTCCTCCTGCGCGGCGTGAACCTGCTCGGGATCGACTCCGTGACGGTGCCGTACGCGCACCGCGTCGAGGCGTGGCGGCGGGTCGCCGCCGAGCTCGACCTTGCGCTCCTTGACGAGATGACCTCGGGCTGCGCGCTTGAGGACGTGCCGGGGCAGGCCAAGGCGATCCTCAAAGGCCAGGTCCAGGGCCGCCTCGTCGTGGACATCGGCTGAGCCAGATGAGCACCCCGGCGCCCATCGAGATGCCCGCCGACATCGCGCAGGCGGTGCGCCGGCAGAAGGGCGCCCTGCGCACGCTGCGGGCCGAGGGGCTGATCCTCCCGCTGCTGCTGCTCGTGCTCGTGCTCGGCTCGACCGGACTGGAGGCCGGCGTCGGCACCGGCATCGCGCTCGTGCTCGCCTTCCTGCCCCTGCCGCTCATCGCGGCGATCATGTTCCGGCTCGACCGCTTCGAGCCCGAGCCCACCCGCATCCTCGTGCGCACGTTCCTATGGGGCGCGGGTGCCGCCACCTTCGTCGGCATCGTCATCAACACGACGGTCGGGCTGACGGCGGGGGACTTCGCCGCCACGGTGATCTCGGCGCCCGTCGTCGAGGAGAGCGCGAAGGCGCTCGCGCTTCTGTTCGTGATTCGCAGGCGGCCGGGGTTCCTCGACGGCGTCCACGACGGCCTCGTCTACGCCGTCTGGGTCGCGCTCGGCTTCGCGATGGTGGAGAACGTCCTCTACTACGCCGAGGCCTTCATCACCGAGGGCTGGGGCGGGATCACGCTCCTGTTCGCGCTGCGCGGGGTGATGACGCCGTTCTGTCACCCGATCTTCACCGCGATGACCGGCATCGGGATCGGCGTCGCGGTAGCGCGGGGCTGGGGCCGCGGCGGGCTCGCGTTCGGGCTCCTGCTCGGCCTCGCCGTGGCGATCATCCTCCACGCCCTCTGGAACCTGTCCGCGATGACGGGCGCCACGATCACGGTGTACCTCGTCGGCTACCTGCCGCTGGCCGCGATCGGCATCGCGCTGCTGCTCGGCGGCTCCCGCCGCGAGCGCCGCATCCTGACCCGCGGCCTCGCCCCCGAGGAGGCGGCGGGCACCCTGCCGGCCGCGGAGGTGGCGCTCCTGACCGCCCGCGGACGCGCGCGGGCTAAGCTGCGGCGCCGGGCCCGGCGCGCCGGGCGCGAGGCGCGGCGGATGCTGCACCAGTACGAGGCGGCCGCCTACGAGCTGGCGCACGCCAACGCCGTCGGCCGGCGTCCGGGTGGCCCCGAGCCCGCCGCGGCCGCGGCCGCCTACCGGGCCTGCCTGGTCGAGGCGCGGGCGTGGCTCGTGCGCGACGCGCCCGGCGTCCTGCCCGCCGTAGCCTCCGCGGGCTAGGGTGCCGTCATGCGCGTGGTGATCATCGGCGGTGGCGTCGTCGGCCTCGCCTGCGGCTGGTCGCTCGCCCGCCGGGGCGCCGAGGTGGTGGTGCTCGAGCGCGCCGTGATCGGCGAGGGCGCCTCCAAGGGCAACACGGGCTGGGTGTCGCCGACGATCTCGACGCCGCTCGCCTCGCCCGGCACGCTGGCGATGGGGCTCAAGAGCGCCCTCGACCCCAACGGCGCCCTGGTCATCCGCCCCGAGCTCGACACGCGCTGGCTGCGCTGGCTGTGGTCGTTCCGGGCCGCCGCCTCCCGCGAGCGCTTCCTGCGCGGCGTCGAGGCGCTGCACAGCCTCAACCGCCGCACGTTCGAGGTGCTCGACGCGTACGCCGACGACGGCGTGCCGTTCGAGATGCACGGCGGCGGCATCCTCGTCCTCGGCAAGACGGCGAAGGGCATCAGCTGGTTCGCACCCGTCTTCGAGGACCTCCGCAAGGTCGGCTTCGAGGGCGGCATCGAGGAGCTCACGCCCCAGGAGGCGCGCCGCATCGAGCCGGCGCTCAGCGACGACATCGGCCACGTGATCCGCACGACCGTCGACCGCTACGTGCAGCCGCAGAGCCTGATGCGCGGCCTCGCCGACCGCCTCGTCGCGCTCGGGCACGACGTCCGCGAGGGCGTGGCCGTCGCGGGGCTTGCGCCGGCCGGGGACGGGCGCTGGCGCGTCGCCACCGACCAGGGCCCGGTCGAGGCGGACCGCGTGATCGTGGCCTCCGGGGCCCAGAGCCCGGCGCTGCTCGGCCCGCTCGGCCTCGACGTGCCGATCGTGCCCGCCAAGGGGTATTCGATCACGCTGCGCGGCGAGGGCACGCGGCCCTCGCAGGCGCTCTACATGACGGAGGCCAAGATCGGAGTCTCCGGCTTCGACGAGGGCGTGCGCATCGCGGGCGTCTTCCAGCTGCCCGGCCGCGACCTGATGGTGGACCGCCGCCGGCTCGACCACGTGGTCGAGCAGGCCTGCTCGTACCTGCGCGACTGGCACCCGGCCGCCACCGAGGCCTCGGTCGAGGGCTGGGCCGGCTGGCGGCCCGCCACGCCCGACTCGCTGCCCCTGCTCGGGCCCGTCCCGGGCCGCGACGGGCTGTTCCTCGCCACCGGCCACGGGATGCTCGGCGTGACGCTCGCGCCGTCCACCGGCGAGCTCCTGGCCGAGATGGTGGTCGACGGCGCGCGGCCCGCCTGGGTCGAGCCGATGCGGCCCGACCGGCGCTTCTGACGCTCCGTCGGGGCGCTGGTTAGCATGGCGCCATGCATCCGAGACTGCACGTCAGCGAGCACCCGCTCGTCCAGCACAAGATCGCGCTCCTGCGCGACGCCGAGACCTCGACGCGGGACTTCCGGGCGCTGTCGAGCGAGATCGCGGGCGTGCTCGCCTACGAGGCGACGCGCGACCTGCAGCTCGAGGACGTCGAGGTCACCACGCCGATCAAGGCCACGGTGGGCCGCAAGGTGACGGGCAAGAAGGTGGGGGTGGTGCCGATCCTGCGCGCCGGCGTCGGCATGCTCGACGGCGTGCTCGCGATGATCCCGGTCGCCCGCGTCGGCTTCCTCGGGGTCTACCGCGACGAGGAGACGCTGCAGCCGGTCTCGTACTACGAGAAGCTGCCGCGGGAGCTCGGCGAGCGCACGATGCTGATCCTCGACCCGATGCTGGCCACGGGCGGCTCGGCCTCGTTCGCGGCCACGGTCTGCAAGGAGCGCGGGGCGCGCTCGGTCAAGCTCCTGTCCATCATCGCGGCGCCCGAGGGCGTCGAGCGGATGGCCGCCGACCACCCCGACGTGGAGGTGCACGTCGCCTCGCTCGACGAGTGCCTCAACGAGCACGGCTACATCGTGCCGGGGCTCGGCGACGCCGGCGACCGGCTCTGGGGCACGCGGTAGTCAACAAAGGGGTCTGGTTTTCAGAGGGGCCAGACCCCGCTGTAAACCAGACCCCGCTATCAACTACCGGCTTGGCCACGCCAGCCGGATCGCCGCGGCGAGCAGGAACGCCGGCAGGGTGGCGCCGAGCGCGCCGTCGAACAGCGGCGCGATGTGGTCGCTCACGCCCAGGATGCGCGTCGGGCTGAGCCACTCGTAGAGCAGGAAGCCCGCGACCCAGGCGATGATCGTGGCGTGCGGGGCGACGGGGCGGATGCGGTCGGCGAAGACCGCGCCGAACAGCGGCACGAACACCGCGCCGAGCAGGTACACGATCGCGATGGCCACGAGCGGCGTGACGAAGCGCTTGAGCACGCGGCGCGTGACGTTCTCCGGTCCCACGATCGAGAGCACGGTGCCGATGACTCCCGCGGCGACGGCGAACGGCCAGCGCGCGTGAACGCCGACGATCAGCCGCGCGGCCTCCGCGATGACGAGGATCTCGAAGGTCCCCAGCCGAAGCCCTGGATGATGTTCAGCGCGGTGGGGAGGTACGAGCCGCGATCGCCGAGCGCGCGCCGCAGCACCACCATGCCGGGCTGCCCCGAGGCTGCGCCGAGCGCGCCGGCGGCGGCGAGCATCGGTCCGCCGATCACACCGCCGACGACGGTCGCGATCAGCGCGCGCGTGGACCCGGCGCCGTAGGCGATCAGCCCGGCGCCGGCCACGATGCCGAGCAGGCTGATGCCCATGTTCGACCAGAGGACGGCGACGTCGAAGCCGGTCAGGTGCCGCCGTTCGACGGGGATCGGCTCGGTGACCGGACGGGTGTCGGACTCGAGGTGAAGGGGAACGTGCGTGATCTCCGGCAGCGATGGAAATGGATGCCGGCACGCTGTCCCGCGCCGTCGAACGCCGTGATCTTAGCCGAGCAGCAGGGAATTGATGTGCGCCGCAGCGGCGGCGCCGCTGATCAGCGCGCCCTCGAACCAGCCCGCCTCCTCGTGCGCCACGTCGGAGCCGGCGAATGCGACACAGGCAAACGGTGCAAAGCGCGCAGGATCCACGAGGTCGGCCTGTCCGGCGGGGGCGGTCAGCCACGTGCCGAGTGAGCGCTCGTCGCCGACCCAGTCGTGATGCGTGAACTGCACGAGCTCGCCCTCGGGGAAGAAGGCATGCAGCGCACGCTCGATGTCGCTACGGCTGCCGGGATCGAAGCCGTCAACGGTCCACCCGAAGCCCGTGACGCGTACGACGTCGTCGATCGCGTCATCGGCGTACCACCAGTGGAGGCCCTCGCCGGCGCCCACGGCGATGCCGTGCGGCTCGATGTCGCGCACGAGCATGAGGACCTTGAGCGCCGACCCGGCGTTGGCGCCGGCGGCCTCGGCGACGGGCACGGGCCAGGCGGGCGAGCACGAGATCGCGGGCAGGCAGTTGATGGGGACCGCGATTACGACGGCGCGGGCGCGCCACGTGCGCCCGTCGGCTGTCGTGCAGACGGCGCCGTCAGTCACGTCGAGCGCGGTGACAGGCGCGTCGAGCTCGACGGTGATGCCATCGGCGGCCATCGCCTCGGCGAGGGCGCTCCAGCCGGCGCCGGGGCCGTGTGCCAGACAGGTGAGCAATCCGCTGAGACCACCGTGCCCGGCGATCGATCCAATCGCGTCGACGACGGAGCCGGCCTCCGGCGGCGCGCCGCCCGTCAACTGCCACCAGCCGAGCAGGAAGTCGCGCACGGCGGGCGTCGGTTCCAGATCATCGATGTACTGGAGGGCGGAGCGATCCGCCCCCGTGAAGGTGCCCACGCCGTAGTCCTCGGCATCGGCGGCAATCCGCGCCAGCGCGTGCTCCAGCGACGGCAGCTCGTCCCATGGGACTGGCAGGCCGTGTCGGAGCTCGCCACCCGTGCGCCAGCGCGCGCGCAGCTGCGTGGGGAAGTCCCGCGTGGGCTGCTCGTAGCGCGCGAGCTCGGACTTCACCTGTACGTGCTCGGGCGTGAACCACGAGCCGCCGAGCTCGACGAGGCGACCGTCCAGGGTCGAAGTGCGACCGCGGCCGCCGACGCGGTCGCGTGCCTCGAGCACGACGACGGAGTGGCCCTGATCCGCGAGATCGCGCGCAGCGCGCAGACCCCCGAGGCCGGCGCCGATCACAACCACGTCACAGAAGGCGTCCATGAAGGGGACTCTAGTCGCCGTGGGCGTCAGAGACCCAGTGCCGAGCCATCAACGAGACGCGTGGCGGCGGCTTCGCCGATCACTTCTGCGGCCATGTCGCGCGCGATATCGAGACGCACGGGTGAATGCGCACCATGCCCATCGGAGCCGATCAGGTTGATCAGTCCCTCGGCGAGCAGGCGACGCGACTCGACGTCGGTGTTGGGCCCATCGGCGCCGGTCAGGCCGGACGCGTCGATCTGCAGCAGCGCGCCGGCGTTCTTCATGCGCTCGGCGAACCCGGGATCGGGCGGCTCGCGGCGCCAGGCGGCGCGGCGCTCGGGGTGCGCGAGGATCGGCGTCAGTCCCTCGGCGCGGATGCGCCGGATCAGGCGCTCCATCGTGGCGTCGCCGAACCAGGGGCCGGCCTGCGGGCCGTCCATCAGCACGATCTCCGTGCCCTCGAGACGGAAGCGCGCGGGATCGTCGTTGGGGCGCAGGCGGTGCGGGCGTGCCGTCACTTCGAAGCCGAGGCGCACCTCGATGCCCGTGGGCGCCTGCGCCTGCAGGGCGGCGAAGTGGCGGCGGAGAAGCGCGACGCGCTCCTGCGAGGCGTTCCAGTCGTGATACGGCGGCACGACGTGCGGCGTCGCGAAGACGAGCCGCGTGCCGCTGTCGCGCGCCTCGGTCAGCAGTTCGATCGCGTGCTCGAGCGACTGCGCACCGTCGTCCACGCCGAAGACGAGGTGGGAGTGGACATCGACGAAGCCGGGCACGAGGCCAGTGTGCCAAGCCGCATCCCGTGCCCGTGGCAGCCCCTGCGACGATCCGACGGTGCTGTTCCTGCTGCCGCCCAGCGAGGGCAAGGCCCAGCCCGTCAAGGGCCGACCGCTCGACCTCGTACGCCTCTCCTTTCCGTCCCTCACCGCCGAGCGCGAGCGTCTGCTCACATCCGAGCTGCGCGCGGCACCGGCGCTGCCGGCCCGCGACATCTACACGGGTGTGCTCTACGCCGCGCTCGACCTGCCCACGCTGCCGGCGGCGATTCAGCGGCGCTTCGTGATCATCTCGGCGCAGTACGGCGCGGTGCGTCCCAGTGATCGCATCGCGACCTACAAGCGCGAGATCGACGCCAAGCGCTGGCGCCCGCTGTTGGATCCGGAACTCGTGAAGGCGGCAGGACGGGGCGTGATCCTCGACTGCCGGTCGGCGACGTACGTGGCCGCCTGGCGTCCGCGCGGCCCGCTGGCCGAGCGCACGGCGCACGTGTCGGTCGTCCGGGAGGTCGCCGGCGCGCGCACGGTGGTCTCGCACGACGCGAAGAAGACGCGCGGTGAGGTCGCGCGCTTCGTGGCGGAGACGGGGGAGACGCCGCGGACCGTGGACGCGCTCGCCGCGCTGGTTCGGCTGCGATTCCCTTGCGAGCTGGATCAGCCGGAGCAGCCCGACGCCCCTTGGCGCCTCAGGATCGTGACGACCTAGGCGAGGTGCGCCGCGAGGCGCGCGAAGGTCTCGACTCCGAGCGGGTCGCGCTCGTCGCGCACGGGGTGGATCGCAACGTGATCGGCGCCCGCCGCGTGGTGCGCGCGCAGGCGCCCGACGATCGCGTCCTCGTCGCCCCAGAAGACGAGCTCGTCGACGAGCCGATCGGAGCCGCCGTCGGCGACGTCGTCCTCCGTGAAGCCGAGCCAGAGGAGGTTCTTGAGGTAGTTCTCGGCCCCGAGGTACCACTCGATCTCGGCCCGGGCTTTGGCGCGGGCGACATCCGGGTGGGTCTCGAGCACGACCTTGTGCTCGACGAGGAGCAGCGGATCGGGGCCCATCACCTCGCGGGCGCGGCGCGTGTGGTCGACCGTCACGAGGTACGGGTGAGCGCCGAGCGAGCGCTCGGCCGCGAGCCGCAGCATCGGCGGGCGCAGCCCCGCCAGGACGACGTGAATCGGCGGCTGGTCGTCGCCGAGCGGCACGGCGTCACCCGCCTGCGCCATCGCGTCCAGGTACGCGCGCATCGTGGCGACGGGCTTGTCGTACACGTAGCCGCGGGCGGTGACCAGCGGGCGGTGGCTCACTCCGAGGCCGAGGATGAAGCGATCATCGGAGGCGTCGGCCAGTGTGCGCGCGGCCTGCACGGATGCGCGGGCATCGCGCGACCAGATGCTGGCGATGCCGGTGGCGACATGCAGCCGCTCGGTCGCAGCGAGCAGCGTGGCAGCGTTGGTGTACGCCTCGTGGCTGTCGAGCGTCTCGGGGTACCAGAGGCAGCCGTAGCCCGTCGCCTCGATCGCCCGTGCTGCGTCGCGCATCGCCGCAACAGGGGCGTAGGCGAACCCGAACGACCACGCGCCCCACGGCCCGATCGCGCTGCGGGTCCGTGCGCGGTCGGCGGCGAGGTCGGCGTCCATCGAAGCGGGTAGGGAGAATCGAACTCCCGTATTCAGCTTGGAAGGCTGCTGCTCTACCATTGAGCTATACCCGCGGGAGCCCGCCGGAGGGGTCCAGTGCGCAGTGTACGCGGGGCCGCCGGGCGCCCGTGGCGCCAGCGTTGATGCGGGGAATTCGGTGATTTACATCTTTTAGTCCCGAACCACTTGCATTTCGGACTAAGTCGTGTATAACTACCTCCAACACCGGAGCTGAAAGGCACTGCGATGTCCCTCATCCGACCTACCGATACCGACGAGTCCCTTGTCGCCCGCACCGCACAGGGCGACACGGACGCCTACGCGGAGCTCTACAGGCGCTACCTTCCCGTCGTCCGTGCGTTCGCTCGGCGCCGCACCGGCGACGTCGATCGCGCCGACGAGCTGACGCAGGAGATCTTTCTCGACGCGTGGCGTAGCGCCGGCCGCTACGACCCGAAGGTCGCCCCGGTCGCCGCGTGGCTGCGTACCATCACCGCGCGCCGCGCCGTCGACTGGACGCGCCGGGCCGCCGTGCGCCCGCCGCTGGCCCAGCACGAGGGCCGCGAGGTCGCCGAGGACAGCAAGGACGCCGAACTGGTCGAGCGCATCGACTTCGTCGACGCCATCAAGGATCTGCCTGAGGCGCAGCGCGAGACGCTCGCCCTCGCCTTCTACGGGGACCTCACGTACCCGGAGATCGCCGAGCGCACGGGCACTCCGCTCGGCACGGTCAAGAGCCGCGCGCTGCTGGGCATGCGCCGCCTCGCGACGAACGCCGCCGCGACGGACGCCCGCCCGCACCTCACGGGCTAACCACGCCCGGCCCGTCCCCCAAAACCGAAGGACTCTTATGAGCGATTCCCCCGTCCTCGTCACTGGCGCCACCGGCTTCATCGGTGGCCGCCTGGCCCGCCGCCTCGTCGACGCCGGCGTCCCCGTCCGCGCGATGGCGCGCAGCGCGTCGGCCGCCATCGCCCCGGGCGCCGAGCTCGTGATCGGCGACCTGACCGACCGGACCTCGCTCGAGGCGGCCTGCGCGGGCGTCTCCGCCGTCATCTCGTGTGCGGCCATCACCGGTGACAAGAAGGCGCCCCCGGGCGGCTACGACGTCGTCAACGCCGACGGCATCGGCGCGCTCGCCGAGGCCGCGACCGCGGCCGGCGTCGGCCGCCTGATCCACTTCGGCGGCATCGACACCGCCGGCGCGAAGCCGGGCCCGTACCTGACGGGCCGCCGGCGCGGGGAGGAGCGCATCAAGGCCGCGGGCGTCCCCTGGACGATCCTGCAGCCCTCCGTGCAGTTCGGGCCGGGCTCGCCCTTCATCCGCGCGATGGCCGGCCTCGTCAAGGCCCCCGTGGCCCCGGTCGCCGGCAGCGGCCGCACGCGGATCCAGATGATCCACGTCGACGACGTCTGCCGCGCCGCCCAGGACTGCCTGACGGGCGACGGGCGGCTCGGCCGCTACGTCGAGCTCGGCGGCCCCGAGGCCGTCGAGTACGACCGCGTCCTCGACATCATCGGCGGCGCCATGGGTAAGGCGAAGGTGCGCAAACTGCACGCCCCGCTCGCGCTCGTAAGGCTGCAGGCGACGCTCCTGCAGGTGCTGCCGAATCCACCGGTCACGCCGGCGGCCGTTGAACTGCTCGAGAAGGACAACGTCGCCGCGTCGCTGGACGTGGTCGAGCGCGAGTTCGGCTTCCAGCCGGTCGGCTTCGCCGCGCACGTCGCCTCGCACGGCCTCGAACTCTGATCGCGGATACTGCGGCCCCGTGGGCCGCCTGATTCTCGCCTCGACGTCGCCGCAGCGGCGCGCCATCCTCCAGGAGCTCGGCGTCGACTTCGAGGTCGTCGCGCCGGCCTACGACGAGGTGCCGCTGCCGGGCACGGCCGCGGAGGTGGTCGCGGCGCGCGCGCTCGGCAAGGCCCGTACGGTGGCGGCGCTGCGTCCTGAGCGGCCCGTGGTGGGCGTCGACACCGAGGTCGTCCTCGCCGACGACGCGGTGCTCGGGCAGCCTGCGGACGCCGCCGCGGCCGTGGCGATGCTGCGGCGCCTCGCGGGCCGCGAGCACCGCGTCCTGTCCGGGGTGGCGGTGATCGGGGCGGGGGAGGCGACCGCGTGCGTCGAGACCCGCGTGCGGCTGCGGGCGCTGACCGACGCGGAGCTCGCGGACTACGTGGCCACGGGCGAGTGGCGAGGCCGGGCCGGGGGCTACGCGATCCAGGCGGGCGGCGGCGGCCTCGTGGCGTCGATCGACGGCGACCTCGACAACGTGATCGGCCTACCCGTGGCGGCCCTGCGCGCGCTCCTGGCCGCGGAGGGCCAGCTCCTGCCCGTGGCGGGAGGGAACCCCGCGACGACGTAGAATCCGACAGCAGAAGCGGCTGTTCCTGCCGCTGAGGGGGCTCCCATCGGTATCAAGAACTGGATGTTCGGCTTCGGCAGCCGCGACATGGCGGTCGATCTGGGCACAGCCAACACGCTCGTGTACGTGCGCGGGCGCGGCATCGTGCTGTCCGAGCCGTCCGTGGTCGCCCTCGACCAGATAACCCGCCAGGTCCTGGCCGTCGGCATCGAGGCCAAGCGCATGCTCGGCCGCACGCCGGCCTCGATCACCGCGATCCGCCCGCTCAAGGACGGCGTCATCGCCGACTTCGAGGTGACGGAGGAGATGCTCCGCCACTTCATCGCGAAGGTGCACCAGAACCGCTGGGCGCACCCGCGCGTCGTGATCTGCGTGCCCTCAGGCGTGACGGGCGTCGAGAAGCGCGCCGTCGAGGAGGCCGCATTGTCGGCCGGCGCTCGCGTTGCCTACCTGATCGAGGAGCCGATGGCCGCCGCGATCGGCGCCGGGCTGCCCGTCTCGGAGCCGTCCGGCAACATGATCGTCGACATCGGCGGCGGCACCACCGAGGTCGCCGTCATCTCGCTCGGCGGCATCGTCACCGCCCAGTCGATCCGCGTCGGCGGCGACGAGCTCGACGAGGCGATCGTCAAGCACGTGCAGCGCACCCACAAGCTCCTGATCGGCACGCAGACCGCCGAGCAGGTCAAGATCGAGGTCGGCAGCGCCTTCCCGCGCTCCGGCGACGACGCCCAGGCCGAGGTGCGCGGGCGCGACCTCGTGACGGGCCTGCCGAAGACGGTGATCCTGACGGCCGAGGATGTCCGCGGCGCCCTCGAGGAGCCGCTCGTCGAGATCGTCGGCGCGATCAAGGCCACGCTCGACCAGACACCGCCCGAGCTTGCCGCCGACGTGATGGACAAGGGCATCGTGCTGGCGGGCGGGGGCGCGCTCCTGTCGCGCCTCGACGACCGCATCCGTGCCGAGACCCAGATGCCCGTGCAGATCGCCGAGTCGCCTTTGACCTGCGTGGCCGTCGGCTCGGGGCGCTCGCTGGACGAGTTCGAGGTGCTCCAGCGGATGCACATGAACCGCAGAGCCGGCCGGCGCCGCCGCTAGCGCGCGGCGTGCCGGGCGCCGACCCTGTGCGAGACTGACGGCCGATGCAGTACGCCAACCTCCCGACTCCCAGGAGCACCGACCAGCGGCCGCTCGCGGCCGGGATCGTCGGCGCCTCCGGCTACGCCGGGCAGGAGCTGGCGCGGATCCTGACGGGCCACCCGCAGATCCGCCCCGCGGTCCTGCAGGCGCGCTCGGACGGCTTCGACCCGATCGACGCCGCCGGCCTCGCGGGCTGCGACGTGGTCTTCCTGGCGCTGCCGCACGGCGAGTCGCGCGCGCTCGGGGGGGAACTGCTCGAGCGCGGCACCCAGGTCGTCGACCTCGGCTCGGACTTCCGCGTCGACGGCTGGACGTACGGCCTGCCCGAGCTCAACCGCGAGGAGGTGCGCGTCGCGCGCGCCATCGCGAATCCCGGCTGCTACGCGACCGCCGCGATCCTCGGCCTGGCGCCGCTCGCCGCCGCCGGCTTGATCGACGGCCCCGTGCACCTCGACGGCAAGTCGGGCGTGACGGGCGCGGGGCGAACCCCCTCGGAGAAGACGCACCTGCCGGAGCTCCACGGCGGCGTCACCCCGTACGCCGTGACGGGCCATCGCCACCTCGCCGAGATCGAGCAGGAGTTGACGCGCCTCGCCGGCACGGAGCGGCAGGCCACCTTCGTGCCGCACCTCCTGCCCACCTCGCGGGGGCTGCTCGTGACGGCCCACGTGCGCCTCGTCGAGCGGCTCGACCAGGCCGACGTCGACGACCTCTACGCCGCCCGCTACGCGGACGAGCCGTTTGTGCGCCTCGGCGGCCACCCAGCGCCGCAGCGCCTCGCCGGCTCGAACGTCTGCTGGCTCAACGCCTGGGCGGACGAGCGCACGGGCGCGGTGCTCGTGGAGTCCGCGCTCGACAATCTCGTCAAGGGCGCCGCGGGCCAGGCCATCCAGAACGCCAACGTCATGCTCGGCGTGGACGAGGCGGCGGGGCTCGACACCCAGGGGTTGTGGCCGTAGGCGCGGCGTACCCCCGCGGCTTCGCCGCCGCGGGCGTGACCGCCGGCCTCAAGGCCTCGGGCCGTCCCGACATCGCCCTCGTCGCCGCAGGGGCCGCGGTCCCCGCCGCCGCCGTCTTTACGAGCAGCCGCACGGCGGCGCCGCCCGTGGCCGTCTCCCGCCGAGCGATCGCCGACGGCCGGGCTCGCGCGGTCCTCGTGCAGAGCGGCAACGCCAACGCCGCGACCGGCGCGCAGGGCCTGCGCGACGCCGAGCGGATGGCCGGGCTCGCCGCGCGGGCGCTCGGCGCCGAGGCGGGCGACGTGCTCATCGCGTCGACCGGGGTGATCGGCGTGCCCCTGCCGATGGACCTCGTCGAGCCCGGGATCGCCGCTGCTGCGGCCGCGCTCTCGCCCGACGGCGGCGCCGACGCCGCGACCGCGATCATGACCACCGACAACGCCCCGAAGACCGCGCAGCGCGACGCCGGTGGCGCGCGCGTGGGGGGGATGGCCAAGGGGGCGGGGATGATCCGCCCGGACCTCGGCACGATGATCGCCGTCGTGACCACGGACGCGGCGCTCCCGCCGGAGTCCGCTGACCGCATCCTCCGCGACGCCGTCGACCGCACCTTCAACCGCATCACCGTGGACGGCTGTGCGTCGACGAGCGACATGGTGGCCCTGCTCGCGAGCGGGGCCGCCGGCCCGGTCGACGAGGCCGCCGTCGCCGACGCCGTGGGCGCGGTCTGTGAGGACCTCGCGCTGCAGATCGTGCGCGACGGGGAGGGGGCCCGCCGGATCGCGCGCTGGACGGTGACGGGCGCGACCACGGACGCGGAGGCCCGCCGGGTCGCCTACGCGGTGGCCGAGGCTCAGCTTGTGCGCTGCGCGCTGCACGGCGGCGACCCCAACTGGGGTCGAATCATCGCCGCGATCGGCGCGAGCGGCGCGGACGTCGACCCCGAGCGGATCGCGGTCGCGATCGGCGGCATCCCGCTCTGCGCGGGCGGCACGGCGGTCCCTGTGGCCGACCCTGCGGCGCTCGACCGCGCCGCCGCGGCCGACACCGTCGAGGTCGCGATCGGCCTCGGCGACGGGGCCGGGACGGCCGTCGTCTGGGGCTCCGACCTCTCGCAGGCCTACGTCGAGCTGAACGCGGAGTACACCACGTGACCGGGGCGCTCGTGGCCAAGCTGGGCGGCAACGCCCTCGCGCTTCTGCCCGACGCGCTGGCGGCCGCCGACGGACGCCCGCTCGTGCTCGTGCACGGCGGCGGTGCGCAGATCACCGCGCTGATGGAGCGCCGCGGCATCCCCGCGCGGTTCGTCGACGGCCGCCGCTTCACGGACCTGCCGACGCTCGCCTGCGTCCGCGTCGCCCTCGCTGACGTCTCCGACGAGCTGGTCGGCGTCCTGCGCGGCCTCGGCCGCGAGGCGCAGCCCTTCCGCCACGGCGAGCTCGTCACCTGCAGCCGCCGCGCGGACCTCGGCCTCGTCGGGGATCCCGTCGCCGTCGACACTCGGCCGCTGCTGGACACCTGGGAGCTCGAGCGCGTCCCCCTGATCGCGCCGATCGGGTGCGACGGCGACTCGCCCCGCCTCCTCAACGTCAACGCCGACGACGTGGCGAGCGCGGTCGCGGTGGCCGTTCGGGCCGACGAGCTCGCCTTCCTGTCCGACGTGCCGGGCGTCCTCGACGACGCGGGCGACGTCCTCGCCGAGATCTCCGCTGCGGCGCCGCCCGCGGCCTCCGGCGGGATGCTGCCGAAGCTCGAGGCCTGCGCCGCGGCGCTCGCGGGAGGCGTGCGGCGCGTCCGCATCGGCGCCGGCACGGAGGTGCAGCTGTGAGCCTGTCCGAGCGCGGTGAGCGCGTGATGATGACGAACTACCCGCCGCGCCCGCTCGGGCTCGTGCGCGGGGAGGGCTGCTGGGTCTGGGACGAGGACGGCAACCGCTACCTCGACCTGATCGCCGGGATCGCGGTCGTCACGCTCGGCCACGGCCATCCGGCGCCCGCACGCGCCCTCGCCGAGCAGTCGGCCGTGCTCGGGCACGTCTCCAACCTCTACTGGACCGAGCCCGTGCTCGCCCTCGCCGAGCGGCTGTGCGCGCTGAGCGGGATGGAGCGCGCCTTCTTCTGCAACTCGGGCGCCGAGGCCAACGAGGCCGCGATCAAGCTGATGCGCCGCCACGGCCGCGAGACGGGCGGTGCCGCGAAGCACCGCATCGTCTGCCTCGAGGGCGCCTTCCACGGCCGCACGCTCGGGGCGCTGCAGGCGACCTGGGCTCAGCCGAAGAAGATCCCGTTCGAGCCCCTGCCCGCCGGCTTCGATCACGCGCCGCGCGACGACCCCGACGCCCTCGAGGTGCTGGTCGGCCCGGAGACCGCGGGGGTCCTGATCGAGCCGATCCAGGGCGAGGGCGGTGTCAACGTCATCGACGAGACGGTGCTGGAGCGGGCCCGGGCGGCCTGCGACCGCCACGGCGCGCTGCTCGTCTTCGACGAGGTGCAGACGGGGATCGGCCGCACGGGCGCGTGGTTCGCGTACCAGCGCACGGGGGTGCGGCCCGACGCGGTCGCGCTCGCCAAGGGCCTCGGCTCGGGCCTGCCGATCGGCGCGCTGCTGTCCCGCGACCTCGCGACCGGCTTCCAGCCGGGCGACCACGGCACCACGTACGGCGGCTCGCCGGCGATCTGCGCGGGCGCCCTCGCGGTCCTCGACGCCGTTGCCGCCGAGGACCTCGTCGGCAACGCCGCGCGGATCGGCGAGCGCCTCCAGCGCGACCTCGGCGCCCTCGCGGGGGTCGGCGCGGTGCGCGGCGCGGGCCTCCTGCTCGCCGTCGAACTCGAGGCGGGCGACGCGGCCGGGGTCGCCGCCGCCTTGCGCGCCGAGGGCGTCCTCGTTAACGCGGTTACCGAGACCGCGCTGCGGATCGCGCCACCCCTCGTCCTCGACGCCGACCAGGCCGACCTCCTCGTCGCCGCGCTCGGCCGCGTCCTCGCGGCGCGCGGCTGACCGCTTGCGGCGGGGCACCGGGTCTCGCACACTTCAGGCACCGTGAAGCGCGCCTACGACTACCTCGTCTCGTTCGGGCTCGGCTACTTCTTCGGACTCGGGGCGCTCGCGCTCCTGCACTTTCTGACCTCGTGGCCCGAGTCGTACGACCAGGCGGCGCTCCTGGCGATCCTCAGCGGCGCCGGCGCCGTCGGCACCCGCCTCTACAACGAGCGGCTGCGGTCGGACGCCGGCGAGTAGGCTCCGGGGCGTGACGCGCCTCGCCGAGCGGATCCGCCCCGCGCAGGGCCGGCCCGCGGGGGCGCTCGTCCTCCTGCACGGCCGCGGCGCAGATGAGCACGACCTGACCGCCCTGATCGAGGTGCTCGACCCGGACCAGCGGCTCGTCGGGGTGACGCCGCGGGCGCCCGCGCTGTCGCCGGGCGGGGGGCATCACTGGTATGAGGTGGAGCGGGTCGGCTATCCCGACCCGGCGAGCTTCACGGCCGCGGCCGAGGCGCTCGGGGACTGGCTCGACGACCTGCCCGCCCGGATCGACGTCCCTGCCGAGCGGATCGTGCTCGGCGGCTTCTCGCAGGGCTGCGTGATGGCCTACGCGACGGGCCTCGCCGCCGACCGCGAGCCGCCGGCGGCCCTGCTGGCCCTCGTCGGTTTCGTGCCGCACGTCGCCGGCCACGCGCTCGACCTCGCCTCCGTCGACCGCCCGCCCGTCGCGATCGCGCACGGCTCGCGCGACCCCGTCATCGACGTCTCGTTCGGGCGTGCGGCTCGCGACGAGCTGGTCGCGGCCGGAATGGACGTGACCTACCGGGAGACAGCGGTCGAGCACACGATCGATGCGGACTGGCTGCCCGACCTGCGCCGCGCGATCGGCCTCGCCCTGCGCCCGCCCGCGCACGGCTGAGGGCTACTGGATGGTCGCGGCGGTCCAAGCCAGCGGCTTGAGCTGCATCAGCTCGCTCGTCACCGGCATCGGCGCCGTGGTGACGGTGACCTTCGCGCCCGGGCGCACCTGTCCGACCAGCTCGACGGGGGCCCGAAGGGCGATCGCGCCGCGCCGGTCGATGCGCTCGCCGGACGACGACGTGACCGAGGTCGGGCGGATCACGAGCCGCCCGGCGTCGCCGTGCGTGGCGGCCCAGGCCACGGTGCCTCGGATCGTCAGCGTCATCTGGTTCGCCTCGGTGGCCATCGCGGGGTCGTTCGGGTTCGCCTGCACGATCGTCGCGCGCTGCAGCCACTGAAACGGCGAGACGGCGGGCTGGCCGTAATGGAGCTCGAAGTGGAGGTGGCACGGCGTGCCCTGCGCGTCGCCCGTGCGGCCCACGTACGAGATCACCTGGCCCTCCTTGACGCGGGAGCCGTTGCGCAGGCCCTTCGCCATCGCGCTCGATTCGTTGCCGGCGACGCCCATGTGGATATAGCGGTACCAGGAGCCGCGGCCGACGAGTGTGACCATCCAGCCGGAGCGCGACCCCCAGTCGAGTCGGACCGTGCCGTCGACGACGGCGATCACGGGCGTGCCGCAGGGGGCGAGCAGGTCGTTGCCCTCGTGCACGCCGGCGCCGCGGGGTACGCCGAAGTCGTCGGTGTAGGTCGCACCGCCGACGACGGGGAACAGCGTGAACGGCGCGTTGCGCGGTGCCGCCACGGCGGCGGGGGCGGCGGCGATCAGGCCGATGAGGGCGATCAGGACGAGGCGCATGGTTCCGCGCCGGCAGGCTGCGCCGACGGGGCGAAGACTACCCGCGGAACGCCCGCAGGGGTGTAACGGTTCGGTCTCCCGTGCGCCGCGGGTCCTCCGAAGCCGCTCGCGGAGCGGGAATCCGCCGTTGCGGCGTGCGCGGTTAGCCAGTCCGGGTATCATCCGCACGAAAGCACCGCACGCGCCCGGGTCGCCGCGTCGGACCTCGCCCCGCAGACCGATGGCCAACGATCCCCGCCGCACGCCGCTCTACGACCGGCACGTCGAACTCGGTGCGCGCATGGTCGATTTCGCGGGCTGGGAGATGCCCGTCTACTACGTCGGCATCAACGAGGAGCACCGCGCCGTGCGCGCCCGCGCCGGCCTCTTCGACGTCTCCCACATGGGCCAGATCGAGGTCACGGGCTCCGGCGCCGAGGCGCTTCTGCGCAAGGCGCTCGCGAGCGACATCGACCGCCTCGAGGAGGGCCGGGCCCAGTACTCGTTCCTGCTCAACGACAAGGGCGGGATCGTCGACGACCTGATCGTCTACCGGCTGCCCGCGGGCCGCTGGCTGCTCGTCGTCAACGCGGGCACCACGCAGACCGACGTCGTGCACCTGAGGGCCCTCAAGCAGCGCGGGGCGGCCCTGCGCGACCTCAGCGCCGAGACGGCGATGGTGGCGCTGCAGGGGCCCGTGGCGCTCGAGCTGCTCGCCGACATCTGGCCCAAGAGGACGCCGGCGCCCGAGACGATCCCCGTCTTCGGCTGCGTGGAGCGCGTCGTGGCCGGCGTGCCGTGCCTGGTGGCCCGCACGGGCTACACGGGCGAGCCGGGCGTCGAGCTGATGTGCGCCGCGGACCGCGGCGGCGACCTCTGGGACGGCATCCTCGCCCGTCGTGAGCACGGCGTGGTGCCGAGCGGGCTCGGCGCGCGCGACACGCTGCGCCTCGAGATGGGCTACCCGCTGCACGGCCACGACATCGACCCCAAGACGACCCCGATCGAGGCCGGCCTCGGCCGCTTCGTGCACCTCGGCCGCCCGTTCGTCGGCAGCGCGGTGCTCGAGCGCCAGGTGGCCAAGGGCGTCAAGCGCCGCCTCACCGGCCTGCGCCTGATGGACCGCGCGATCCCGCGCGAGGGCTACGCGGTCCTCCAAGACGGCGCCAAGGTGGGGGCGGTGACCAGCGGCACGCTGTCGCCGAGCATCGACCGCGGCATCGGCCTCGCCTACATCCCGCCGGAGATCGCCGAGCCCGGCACCGTCCTTCAGATCGACATCCGCGGGCGCGAGCGCGACGCCGAGGTCGTTCCCCTGCCGTTCCACAAGAAGGAGGGCTGAGCACATGCCCGCCGAGGAGAGCTACCCCGACGACCTGCGCTACCACCGCGACCACGATTGGGTGCGGGTCGACGGCGACGAGGCGGTGTTCGGCATCACCTGGCATGCGCAGGACGCGCTGGGCGAGGTCGTCTATTTCGAGCCCCCCGCCGTCGGCGCGGCGGTGGCCGCGGACGGCTCGTACGGCTCCCTCGAGTCGGTCAAGGCCGTCTCCGACGTGATCGCGCCCCTGGCGGGCACCGTGACCGCGGTCAACGACCGCGTCGTCGAGTCCCCCGAGCTCGTCAACGAGGACCCGTACGGCGACGGCTGGCTGATCCGCGTCACGCTCGCGGACCCCGCGTCGGTCGAGACGCTGCTCGACGCCGCGGCCTACCGCGCCCTGCTCTGATCCGACGCGGGGCGCCGCCCCGTGCGACGATGAGGGCCTGATGGAGGAGCGCGAAGGGTCCTGCCGGCGCTGCCGGGTCTACTGCGACTGGGTCGTCGACCCGCTCGGCTGCCTCGGCTGCGCGCGCCTCTACGCGTACGACGCCAAGGACGGCCGCCGCTACGTCGGCTGCGTCGAGGGCGTGCACGGGGCGGAGGTCGATCTCGCCGTGCTCGAGGCCTGCCGTGACGAGGGACGCCCGTTCGGCGGCATCCGCGCGCTGCGCGCGCCGCTCGCCGTCTGCGCGGCCCAGGTCGAGCGCGCCTACCCGCGGCGCGAGCCGGACATCGGCTGCGTCAACCCGGAGTTCGACGAGCCGCCCGGCGGCGGCGCGTTCACGGTCACCGTGCGCGACGCGCCCGGGCCGCGCGAGCGCTGACGCCGCGCCTGTGCATGGCGCGCAGCGCCGTGATCTCCTCGGCATCCGGGCCCTGCCCGTCGTGGCCGGGCGTCTCCAGCAGCATCGGCAGGTCCCGCAGCTTCGGATGCGACAGGGCCACGGCGAGGCCCGCGCCCATCTCGCCCGCGCCGACGTTGGCGTGGCGGTCGCGGTTCGAGCCGCACGCGGCCTGCGCGTCGTTGACGTGCAGGCAGCGCAGGCGCTCGATGCCGACGCGCTGATCGAGCTCGCGCACGAGCCGGTCGAGCGCGTCGGGATCGGTCATGTCCACGCCCGACACCCACGCGTGGCAGGTGTCGATGCAGAGCCCGAGGCGGGGGTCGTCGACGGCGTCGATGATGGCGGCCAGCTCGACCGGGGCGCGGCCGATCGTGCCGCCCGCGCCGGCCGAGTTCTCGAGCAGGAGCCACGGGCCGGCGAGGCGCTTGAGCGCAGCCTTCAGCTCGCGCGCGATCTGGGGGAGGGTGGCGTCGAGCCCGCGGCCCTTGTGCGACCCGACGTGCAGCACGACGCCGTCGGCGGCGATCGCGTTGGCCACGTCGATGGTGGTGCGCAGTGCGGTGCGGCTCTTCTCGAGCAGGTCGGGATCGTCGGTCGCGAGGTTGATGAAGTAGATCGCGTGGCAGACCAGGTAGGCGACCTCGCCCGACTCGCGCGCCGCGCGCAGGGCCGCGAGGTCCTCGGGCCGGTGGTTGGTCGGCTTCCACGTACGCGCGCTCTGGATGAAGACCTGGGCCGCGTCCGCGCCGATGGCCCGCGTGCGGCCCGGCACGTTGCCGAGGCCGCCCGCGGCGGAGATGTGCGCGCCGGCGATCACCCGTCGCAGCATAGGGACGGGGGCCGATACGGTTCCCGTCATGAGCGTCCGCGTCCGCTTCGCACCCTCGCCCACCGGCTTCCTGCACGTCGGCGGCGTGCGCACGGCGCTCTACAACTGGCTGTTCGCCCGCCACCACGGCGGCACGGCCGTCCTGCGCATCGAGGATACGGACACCGAGCGCGAGACCGCGGGGGCGATCGAGCAGATCCAGCGCTCGCTCGACTGGCTCGGGCTCGACTTCGACGAGTCGCCCGCGACGGGCGGCCCGCACGGCCCGTACCGCCAGTCGGAGCGGATGGAGCGCTACCGGGACGCCGTCGAGCGCCTGCTCGAGGCGGGGCACGCCTACCGCTGCTACCAGACCGCCGAGGAGCTCGAGGCGGCCCGCGAGCGCGCCCGCCACACGGACGACCCGGCGGCGCCGACGCGGCTGCACCGCGACCTCACGCACGAGCAGGTCGCGCGCTTCGCGGCGGAGGGGCGGCCGGCGATCATCCGCTTCCGCACGCCGCTCGAGGGCGAGACGGTGGTCGAGGACCTCGTGCGCGGGCGGATCGCCTTCGAGCACCGGCTGCTCGGCGACACGGTGCTGATGCGCGGCGACGGCGGCTCGACCTACCAGCTCGCCAACCCGCTCGATGACCTCGAGATGGGCATCACCCACGTGATCCGCGGGGAGGACCTGCTGCCTTCGACGCCGCGTCAGCGGCTCCTCGTCGAGGCCCTCGGCGGCGCGTTCCCGCAGACGGCGCACCTGTCGATGATCCTCGGGTCCGACAAGAAGCGCCTCTCGAAGCGCCACGGCGCGGCCAGCGTGGAGGAGTTCCGGGAGGCGGGCTACGTGCCGCAGGCCCTTGTCAACTTCCTCGCCCTGTGCGGCTGGAGCTGGGACGCCGAGACGGAGATCATGTCGCTCGCGGAGCTCGTCGAGCGCTTCTCCCTCGAGCGGGTGAACCCGGCGCCCGCTGTCTTCGACCACGAGAAGCTGGCGTGGATGAACGGGACCTACCTGCGCGCCCTCGACGCGGACGCCTACGCCGGGGCGCTGCGCGCGCACCTCGCCGACGCGGCGTCGCCCCTTGCGGACGCCGAGCGCCTCGACGAGCTCGTGCCGCTGGTGCAGGAGAAGCTCGGGGCGCTGGGCGAGTTCGACGGGCTCGTCGGGTCGCTCGTCGAGGAGCGCGACCCGGACCCCGAGGCGTGGGCCCGGCTGACCGCCGACGAGCGCGCCGGCGCCGTCCTCGAGGCGGCGGCGGCGGCCCTGACCGGCCTCGAGCCGTTCGATGCCGAGGCGGTGGAGGGGGCGCTGCGCGGCGTCTGCGAGGCGCTCGACCTGAAGCCGCGGCAGGCGTTCCTGCCGATCCGCATCGCGATCGCCGGCTCGACGGTGGCCGCGGGGCTCTACGAGTCGATCGCGTTCCTCGGCCCGGACGAGGCGCTGCGGCGCCTCGCCCGCGCCCGCGCTGCCGTGTGAGCGGGCGCGCAGGAGGTCGGGCGGACAGCGCGTATCGTGGGCCTGGATGGCCACCAAGCAGCGCAGGGCGAAGCGGGACGAGCCGGACGCGTCCGAGCCGCGCTCGCGCACGGGCCGGCAGATCCTCGCCGCGATCATCGCGGCGGTCGTGCTCGTCGGCGTGACCGCGACCGCGACGGCGATCGTGGTGTCCGCGACGACGGGCGGGACGGCGGCGAGCGCGACGGCCTCCGATCCGACCGGCCAGGACGGCGGCGTTGCCGACGAGGCGCTCGAGCGGGCCCGCGCAGCCGGCTACAAGGAGGGCGCGCGCGACACGCGCCAGCAGGCCAAGGAGCAGCTGCAGGCGCGCTACCGGCAGGGCTACGCGAAGGGCTACGCGGAGGGGCGCGAGGAGGTGATCGACTCGGCCAGCTCGTCCGGGGGCTTCCAGGACGGCTACAACACCGGCGTGAAAGCCGCCGAGGAGGCTTACAGGAAGATCATCCAGCAGGCCCAGCGCATCATCGCCGAGGCCAACCAGACGCCCGTGGCGACGGCGCCCGACGTCCAGCCCTAGCGATCGGCCCCCGGCGGGGTCAGGTCAGGCGGTGAGGTCGGACGCCATCTCCTCGAAGGCGTCGACGAAGCGCGCGCAGTCGTCGATCGTGTGGGCGATCGACAGCGTCCACTCCTCCTCGCGGCCCGGGGTCATGAAGACGCCGCGGTTCATGTTGTAGAGCCACGCGAGGTCGCAGAGCTCGCCGTCCTGCTGGGCCTTGAACGACTCGTAGTCGACGATCGGGTCCCTGGCGAACGTGACGCAGCCCTTCGAGCTGATGCCGACGGTGTAGCCGGGCAGGTTGTGCTGCTCGAGGATCGTCGAGCAGCGGTCCAGCATGTAGTCGTTGAGGGCATCGAGGTGCGCGTAGGCCTCGGGCGTGAGCACGTCGATCAGGTTGGCGCGCGCCGCGGCCATGCCGAGCGGGTTGCCGTTGTACGTGCCGACCTGGTAGACGGAGCCGTCGCGGACGCACTCCATCGCCTCGTCGGTGCCGCCGATCGCGCCGATCGGCAGGCCGCCGCCGAGCGCCTTCGCCAGCGTGACCATGTCGGGCGTCACGCCGAACTTCTCGACGGCGCCGCCGGCGGCGATCGTCATGCCGGTCTTGACCTCGTCGAAGATCAGGATGATCCCGTGCTTCTTCGTGATCGCGCGGACGGCCTCGAGATAGCCCGGCTCCGGCAGGACGACGCCGAGGTTCATCATCGCCGCCTCCATGATCACGCAGGCGGGTAGGCGGCCCTCGGCGGCCAGCGCCTCGACGCGGCGCTCCATCGCCGGCGCGTCGTTGAACGGCACCGGGATCGTCAGGTCGGAGACGGACTTCGGGATGCCGCCGCCGTAGGGCAGCGACTCGTAGTTCTCGCGGTCGCCGATCGCGGCGTACGGGACGCCGATCGAGACCATCACGTAGTCGTGGTGGCCGTGGTACGACCCGAAGATCTTCATGATCGTGTCGCGCCCCGTCGCGGCCCGCGCGATCCGGATCGCGTCCATCGTGGCCTCGGAGCCGGAGTTCGTGTAGCGCCACTGCGGCAGGCCCCAGCGCCGCTGGAGCTCCTCGGCGACGACGATGGCGTCCTCGGTGGGCGCCGCGAAGTGCGTGCCCTCCTGCATGCGCCGCGTCACGGCCTCCGTGATCACGGGGTGGGCGTGGCCCTGCACCATCGAGCCGAAGCCGTTGTGGAAGTCGATCATCTCGGTGCCGTCGACGTCCCAGACGTGGCTGCCGACGCCGCGCTCGAGGTAGATCGGCCACGGATCGCGCAACTGGTACGAGGAGGCGACGCCGCCCGAGAGGGCGTGGGAGGCGCGCTCGTACATGCGGCCGGAGCCCGCCGTGTTCGCGTCCAGCTTCGTGGCCTCGCGCGCGGTCAACTCGGCGATCCGCTCGCGGTCCAACTCGATGGGGGTGCGCACGGCCATGATCAATCCTCCTCGCGCTGATCGCGCGTCCGATGCGCTGTACGATAGGGCCACCCGGGGCGGCCCGTCAACGTTGAGGCGCCCCTCAGGAGGCGGTGAAGATCGACTCCGCGGCGGCCTGGCGCTCGCGGATCAGCCGCTCGACGGCCTCGTCGTCGCCGGTGCGCAGGAGCTCGACGGGATCGGGGTCGCCGTTGACGATCCCCTCGAAGAAGACCTTGCGGTCCTCGTACGTGGGGAACAGGTCCTTGGCCCAGCCGCGCAGCCCGTTGAGGCGCTCGGCGAGGCGCGCGTAGGGCTCGCCGTACATGTCGGCGATCTCGCGCTTCATGCGCTTGGCGAGCGCCGGGCTGGCGCCCGACGTCGAGATCGCGATCGCGATCGGCCCGGACCGCACGATCGCGGGCAGGATGAAGTTGCACAGGGGCGGCACGTCGACGACATTGACGAGCATCGCGCGCGCCTCGGCCTGCTCGTAGATCTCGACGTTGAGGGCGGTGTCCTCGGTGGCGGCGACCACGAGCAGGTGCCCCTCGAGGTCGGCGGGCGCGTAGGGGCGCTCCGCGAGCGTGATCGCGCCCTCGGCGGCGAGCGCGCGGACCTCGTCGCCCGCGTGCTTGGCGACGACGTGGACGCGGGCGTTGGCGGCGAGGAGCCCCTCGACCTTCTCGAGGCCGATCGGGCCGGCGCCGACGACGAGGCAGGACCGGTCGCCGAGGTCGAGGCAGGCCATGTAGAAGGACTTCTCGAGCATCTTGGCGTTGCAGGTGGCGTCGCAGCGCTCGAGCTTGGCCGGGCAGACGCAGGGACGGTAGGGCATGGCACGAAGCCTATCGTGGGCCGCGCGGCGCCGGATGGGTCACCATGGGGCCCGATGAGCGCCGTTCGCCACCTCTACGTGCACGTCCCGTTCTGCGCCCACCGCTGCGGCTACTGCGACTTCACGACGGTGACGGGGCACGATGAGCGCCACGCGGCCTACGTGGACGCGCTGGTCGCGGAGCTCGCCGTGCGCGGCGGCTGCCTCGCGGACCCGCTGGAGACCGTCTACCTCGGCGGCGGGACGCCGTCGCGGCTCGGCCCGGACCTCCTCGGCGCCCTGCTCGAGCGGCTGCCGGGGGCGCAGGCGGAGACGACGGTGGAGTGCAACCCCGAGGACGTCACGGACGACCTCGCCCGCGTCCTCGCCGCCCGTGGCTGCCGGGTGTCCCTCGGCGCGCAGACCTTCGCGCCGGAGCTCCTCGCGGTGCTCGAGCGGCGCACCGGCCCCGACGGGGTCCGCGCGGCCGTCGGCCGGCTGCGTGCGGCCGGCGTCGCCTCGCTGTCTCTGGACCTGATCTTCGGGATCCCGGGCGAGCGCGCCGACGACCTTGAGCGCGACCTCGACGCCCTCGTCGAGCTGGCCCCCGACCACGTCTCCGCGTACGAGCTCGAGGCCAAGCCGGGCACGCGCTTCACGGTCCACCACGGCGCGGCCCTGGTGGAGCAGGCCGAGCGCCTCGAGGACCACCTCGACCGCGTCATCGACCGCCTCGGGGCGGCCGGGTACGACTGGTACGAGGTCGCCTCGTTCGCGCGGGGTCCGGGGCACCGCGCCGTCCACAACACCGCCTACTGGCAGGGGCGCGACTACCTCGGCCTCGGCATCGGGGCCGTCTCCACGGTGGCCGGGGAGCGGCGCGCGAACGGGCCCCGGCTCGCCGCCTACCTCGACGACCCCGCGGGGGCGCCGCACGCGCTCGAGCCGATCGACGCCGAGACGGCGGCGCGCGAGCGGCTGATGCTCGGCCTGCGCCTCGCCGACGGCGTCGCGCTCGACGGCGACCTCGCCGGCCTCGTCGACCCGGCCGGCGTCGACCGGCTCGTGCGCGCCGGGGTGGCCCGCCACGAGGGCGGTACACTGCGCCTCGAGCGGCGCGGCCGGATGCTCCTGCACGACTGCGTCAAGGAGATCCTGCGATGAGCGCCGACCCGCCCGACATCGAGCTGACCCCGCGCCGGCGCGAGGTGCTGCGCGCCGTGATCGAGGAGCACATCTCGACGGGCCAGCCCGTCGGCTCGCAGACCCTGGTGCGCCGGCACGGCTTCGAGACCAGCGCGTCCACGCTGCGCTACGAGCTCGCCTGGCTCGAGTCGGTCGGCCTGCTCGGCCATCCCCACACCTCGGCCGGGCGCGTGCCGACGGAGCTCGGCTACCGCTTCTACGCGGGCGTGCTGCTCGAGGAGCGCCCGGCGGTGCAGCCCCTGCCCGTGGAGCTCGGTGACGCGAGCCGCGAGGTCGACGAGGCGCTGCGGGCGACCACCGAGGCGCTCTCGCAGGTGACCAGCCTGCTGGCCATCGCCAGCGCGCCGTCCTTGCCCGTCGCCGACATCCGCCACGTCGAGGTGCTGGCCCTGCAGCCGCAGGTCGTGATGGTGGTCGTGATTGCGGGCTCGGGCGCGGTCGCCAAGCGCACGATCGTGTTCGACGCCCCGGTCGACCCGGGGCTCGTCGAGTGGGGCCGCGCGTACCTCAACGAGACGCTCGCCGTCGGGTCGATCACGGAGCGCGCGGTGCGTTCCCGCCTCGAGGACCCCGGCCTCGACGTGCGGGAGCGCGCGTTCCTCGACCCGATCGCCCCGGTCTTCCACGACCTCTTCGAGGCCGGCCCCGACCGGCTCGTGGTCGGCGGGGCGTCGCGCCTGATGCGCGAGCTGAGCGCGCGCGAGCGCGACCAGGAGGGCCTCAGCGCCCTCGCCGGCGCGCTCGAGGAGCGCGCCGACATGCTCGACCGCCTGCGCGCCGCGCTGCGCGGCGACGCCGTGACGGTGCGGATCGGCGAGGAGCACGGCGAGCCGGCGCTCAGGCCCGTGGCGATGATCACGGCGGGCTACGGCCCGCCGCGGCGCGCGCTGGGCGCCGTCGGCGTGATCGGGCCGGTGCGGATGGACTACGCGCAGGCGATCGTCGCCGTGCGCGGCGCGGCGGCCGTGCTGAGCGCGTACGTCGAGGACGTCTACGAGGACTGAGCGGGCGCCGGTGAACTGGGCGCTCCTCGGCGCCGGGGCGGCCCTCGCCGCGTACCAGGCGTGGGCGATCAGCGTGCGCTGGGCGGAGGCGCGCGGGCTGCCCCCGGCAGAGCGCCGCGTGATGCTGTGGGTGCTCGCGTTCACGCGCGGCCTCGGGCTCCTGCTCGGCCTCGTCCTGATCGGCGGCGCGCTCCTGCGCATGGGCTGACCCGGAGGGGCCGCCGCCCGAGGCGGGATACCATCCCCGGTGATGGCGGCCAAGCCCGACTACTACGACGTGCTCGGGGTGCCGCGCGACGCCTCCGACGACGACATCAAGCGCGCCTTCCGCGGCCTCGCGCGGCAGCTGCACCCCGACGTCAACCCGGGCGACCCCGCGGCCGCGGACCGCTTCCGGATCGTGGCGGAGGCCTACGAGGTGCTGTCCGTGCAGGAGACCCGCCTGCAGTACGACCGCTTCGGGCACGCCGGTGTCTCGGGGGCCGGGATGGGCGGCCAGGGCTTCGGCAACCTCGACGACATCCTCGGCATGTTCTTCGGCGACGGCCTCTTCGGCGGGCGGGCGCGCGGGCCGATGGCCGGCGCGGACGCGGCCACCGCGACCTCGCTGACCCTGCGCGAGGCCGCGCGCGGCGTCCAGCGCGACCTCGACGTCGAGGTCGTGATCCACTGCGACCGCTGCGCCGGCTCCGGTGCCGAGCCGCCGACGCGGCCGATCCCGTGCCCCACCTGCGGCGGCGCGGGGGAGGTGCGGCAGGTCTCGAACACGCCGCTCGGGCAGATCGTGCGGCAGCTGCCGTGCAGCGCCTGCCGCGGGCGCGGCGCCACCGTCGAGACCCCGTGCGCGGACTGCGGCGGGCAGGGCCGGCGCCCGGAGCGGCGCACGGTCAGCGTCGGCATCCCCGCGGGCGTCGACTCCGGTCAGCGCGTGCGCGTCGTCGGGCAGGGCCACGCCGGCGATCCGGGCGCGCCGCCCGGCGATCTCTACGTGGGCATCCAGATCGAGGACGACCCCGCGCTCGTGCGCGACGGCCTCGACCTGCACGTCCTCGTCGACCTCACGGCCACCCAGGCGATGCTCGGCGCGACCGTGCACGTGCCGACGCTCGACGGCATGGAGACGATCGTGCTGCAGTCCGGCACCCAGCCGGGCGAGCGGCGCACGCTCCGCGGGCAGGGCGTGCCGATGGTCGGCAACGAGGCGCGCCGCGGCGACCTCCACGTCACGTTCGCGGTGCACATCCCGCGCAAGCTCGAGCCCACGGCCCGCCAGCTCGTCGAGGAGCTCGACCGGCAGATCCCCGAGGACGCCTACAAGGCCGACACGGGCCTGTTTGGGCGGCTCCGGCGCGGGTTCGGCAGTGGCTGAGCCGGCGCTCCGCCGGCTTGAGGTCGCGATGGACGCGGCGCGCCGGGAGGAGGCGATCGCCGTGCTCGTCGAGCGCTTCCCGGACGGCTTCGAGGAGACCGCCGCGGGGTTCGCGGTTGTCGTGGACGCCGCCGCGCCCGACCCCGGGCCTCCTCTCGATCCTGGCCGCCGTCTGGGGGCACGGGCGCGTCACCGCGCGGGAGCTCGATCCGCACGCCGTGGCCGCGGCCCGGGCCAACGTCGAGCACAACGCGCTCGGGGACCGGATCGCCGTCCAGCAGGCCGACGTCCTGACGGCGCCCCTGCCCGCCGGCGACCCGGCGCTCGCGAACATCGAGTGACGCGTGGTCGAGGCCCTGCTCGCCCGTGACGGGTTGCCCGCGCGGGTGATCGCGAGCGGCCTGCGCGCCAACGATCCGCTCGTCCTCGGCCCGAGGCGGGTCGAGGCGGAGCGGGTCGGGGACGGCTGGCGGACGCCGCTTCTGACCCGCTAGGGGTCAGCGCATCGTCTCGATGAAGCTGTCGATCGCGATCGGCGGCGTCGGCGGGCTCGTCGTGGCGTCGCCGAACCAGGCCTTGAAGGCGGCCTGCTGCGCGGGCCGCAGGCTCTCCGGCAGGGGCGCCTGGATCTCGGTGGCCATCGCTACGCCCAGGAGCGCCTTGAGGGCCTTGACGCCCGTCGCGCGGTCGGGGTCCGCGTAGACGTTGTCGAGCTCCCGGCGGCCCCGCGGCGTGCGGTAGTCGTACGCCTCCCAGTCGATCTCCTGCGCGTGGTCGATCTGGTACCCGCCGTCCTTCCAGTACGCGTAGCGGGCGATCTTGCCGAGGCGGGTGCGCACCGCCGTGATGTGGTTGGCGCCCGGGTAGACCTGCGTGCCGTCGCCGCCGAGCTGCGCGGGCAGCGCGGCGATCTCGTCCGTGGCGTGCGCGACGAAGCGCCGGCCCGGCGCCTTCGGGTTCGTGAGCGCCTTCGCGATCGACGGGCGCTTGGCGATCTGCGCGTAGCGGCCGTCCTCGCGCCAGCTCTCGGAGCCCGTGGCCAGCGTCAGGAGCAGCGGGGCGAGGTCGACGCTCGAGAAGAGCTGCGGACGGTCGATCTTGGCCTGCGGGGTCCAGCCCCCGGTCGGGTCCTTGATGATCAGGGGCACGCGCGAGCCCTCCTCGTAGAAGGAGAAGCCCTTGCCGCGCATGCCGTGCGCGCCCGCGTACTCGCCGTGGTCCGACGTGAAGACGACGATCGTGTTGTCGGCGAACGGCGACTGCGAGAGCGCCTTCAGCGCCGAGAAGATCTCGAGGTCGACGTCGAACGTCATGCCCGCGTACGTGTCGAGCATCTTGCGCCACGGCTCGGGCACGCGACGGTCGTCGGGGAGGTCGCCGAACGAGTCGTTGTGGGCGTCGACGGACGAGCGCTGGAGCTGCGGCTTGCCCTGCGCCTCGCGCTCGGCGTTGGTCTCGTAGTTGGCGGCCATCTCGCGGAAGATCCGGCGCGGGTGCTGCTGGCCCTGGATGCGGCGCGTGTAGTACGGGTAGAACTGGATGTCGTGTGGGTTGATCAGGCTCAGCACGGTGCACCACGGGCCGCCGTCGGCCGGGCGGCTCCACAGCCACTCGCGGAACTGCTGGCGCGTGATCGGGTCCATGAACTGGCCCTGGCCGGCGCCGCCGTCGGGGGACGGGCAGGTGCCGTAGTAGGCGTCGGGGACGGTGAAGCCGTAGGCCTCGTAGGGGTTCGGCATGCAGCCGTTGACGGTGCCGGGCCCGGTCACGTCCGAGGGCGTGATGTGCCACTTGCCGACCCAGAAGGTCTCGTAGCCCTGCTGGCGCAGCATCGTCCCGAACGTCGGGAAGCCGGGGTTCAGCTCGGCCGAGCCCGTCGTGGCGAAGATGCCGATCTGGTGCGTGTAGAGGCCCGTCGCCTGGGCGGCGCGGGCCGGGGTGCAGTCGTTCGAGACCGTGTAGTAGTGGGTGAAGCGCACCCCGTCGTCGCCGAGCTTGGTGATCGACGGGCAGACCGCGCGCTGCATCGCCGGCCCCATGAACGCGTAGGGCGACCGCAGCTGGTCGACCATGATGAAGAGGATGTTCATCCCGCCCTTGGGGCCCGCCTGGCCCCGGGCGGCGGGCATCGTCCACTTCGGCAGGGCGGACAGCGCCCCGGCCGCCAGGCCGCCCGCGGCGGCGTACTGCAGCAGCGACCTGCGCGACAGGCCGCCCTCGTTCGTCGCTGTGCTCATGTTCGGCCCCCCTCCGGTCTGCGGTTGCGCTGCCCGGGAGCGTACACCTCCGCGAATGCGGCTTCGGGATGACGGCGCACCTGTAGCCCGGGTTCGGTGCGGCCCGCGGGCGGGCTACGCTCCCGCGCGTGGCCCACGTCTTCCGCTTCTTCCTGACGCCCTCCGACGGCGTGGCGCCTGGGGCGACCGTCGCGCTCGATCCCGACGACGCCCACCGCGTGCGCAAGGTGCTGCGGCTCGGGGCGGGGGAGACGGTGGAGGCGGCGGACGGTGCGGGCCGGGTCTTCGCGGCCTCGGTCGGCGACCCCGGCCGCGGCACGCTTGTGATCGGCGCGGAGCTGCCCGGCCAGCCGGACCTCGCGCCGATCCGGGTCCTGCTCGCGCAGAGCGGGCCGCGTGCCGACGACGCCGTCGAGAAGCTCGTCGAGCTGGGGGTGGCCGAGATCGGCCCGCTGCTCGCCGCGGGGCGCCGCCAGAAGGCCCGCCTCGACCGCTGGGAGCGGGTCGCCCGCGGCGCGGCCGCGCAGGCCAAGCTCGCCCGGGTGCCCGCGATCCTGCCGCCCGTGGCCCTCACCGACGCCCTCGCGTCCGCTGCGGTGGTCTGCTCGCATGAGGGCGCCGACGCGCAGCCGCACGCCGCCTTCGCCGCGGCCGGAAGCCCGCTCGTCCTTCTCGTCGGTCCGGAGGCCGGGTTCTCCCCGGACGAGCTGGACGCGGCCCGGGCGGCGGGTGTCCCGATCGTCTCGCTGGGACCGACGGTGCTGCGCACGGAGACCGCGGCGATCGTCGCGGCGACGCTCGCCCGCGCGCATCTCGCGCACGCCTGACGCGGCTACCCTGCGCCGCCCGCCTCGACGGCGCGGGCCTCGAGGGGATCGATCCGCGCGTGCGCGTGGTGCGGGAGTCCGCCGAGGTGGTCGGGCGGGTGGTGGCGGCCCGCGGGACGGCTATCCTCCGGGACGGCAGGATCTACGGCGAGGTGACGGCATGATCGAGCGGGTCGAGGCGGATCTGAAGGCGGCGCGCCTCGCGCGTGACACGGAGCGCGTCGGCGCGCTCTCGCTGCTGCTCGCCGCGCTCAAGGACGTGGAGAAGGCGCAGGGGTCGCTCGACGAGTCCGCGGCCATCCAGGTCTTGACGCGCGAGCGCAAGCGCCGCGCCGAGGCGGCGGAGAGCTTCCGGGAGGGCGGCCGCGAGGCTGACGCCGTCAAGGAGGAGGCGGAGGCCGCCTTGATCGACGGCTACCTGCCCGCGGCGCTCGGCTCCGACGAGCTGCAGGAACTCGTCCAGCAGGCGATCGCGGAGGTGGGGGCGACCGAGGCCAAGGACCTCGGCGCCGTGATGAAGGTGCTGACGCCGCGCACCCAGGGCCGCGCCGACGGCAAGGCGGTCTCGACGGCCGTCCGCGAGGCGCTCGGCGGGTGACGCGGACCGCGTTCACCGTCTCCGACGCCTTCGCGCGCGAGCTGGCCTCGCGCGAGGACGAGGTGCTGCGGGCGGTGGCGCAGGCCGCGACGTGCCGGGTCTACCTGCGCGGCGACGAGGTGGTCCTCGACGGCGACGACGGCCAGGTCGGCCGCGCGCGGTCGGTGTTGGCCGAGCTCGGCGCCCTCGTCGACCGCGGGCTGCCGCTCGAGACGCAGACCGTCGAGGCCGTGACGGGCGTCCTGTCGGCCGCCGGCAAGGCGGACGACGTGCTCGGAGGCGTCGTCTGGCGCCACCGCACGACCACGATCCGCCCCCGCACGCTCAACCAGAAGCGCTACGTGGACGCGATCCGCTCCTCGACGATGACGTTCGGCTGCGGCCCGGCCGGCACCGGCAAGACCTACCTGGCGATGGCGCTCGCGGTCGCCGCCCTCGACGAGCGCCGGGTCTCCCGCATCATCCTGACGCGCCCCGCCGTCGAGGCGGGCGAGCGGCTCGGGTTCCTGCCGGGCGACCTGATGGCCAAGGTCGACCCCTACCTGCGGCCGCTCTTCGACGCCCTCTACGACATGATGGACGGCGAGCGCGTGACCGCGCTGCTGGAGCGCGGCGTGGTCGAGGTGGCGCCGCTCGCCTTCATGCGCGGCCGTACCCTCAACGACGCCTTCATCATCCTCGACGAGGCGCAGAACACGACGCGCGAGCAGATGCGGATGTTCCTGACGCGGCTCGGGATGGGCTCCAAGGTGGTGGTGACGGGCGATCCGACCCAAATCGACCTGCCGCGCGACTCGGCCTCCGGTCTGATCGAGGCCCGCGACGTCCTGCGCGGCGTCGAGGGCATCGAGGTCATCGACTTCGACCGCGACGACGTGGTCCGCCACAAGCTCGTCCAGCGGATCGTCGAGGCCTACCGCAGCGCGGACGACGCCGGGGCCTAGCGGTGGTCGACGTCGACGACCGCGCGGGCTCGGGCGCGGACCCGCTGGCGGTCTCCGACGTGGTCGAGGCCGTGCTCGCCGCCGAGGGCGCCGGCGAGTGCGAGGTCGGCGTCGTGATCCTCGACGCGGGGGCGATGCGCGAGCTGAACCGCGAGCACCGCGGGATCGACGAGCCGACCGACGTGCTGGCCTTCCCGATCGACGACGAGCCCGCGGAGCTGCCGGGCGTGCCGCGCCTGCTCGGCGACGTCGTGGTCTGCCGCGAGGTGCTCGAGGCCCAGGCGGGGGAGGCCGGCGTCACCGCGGGGGCGGAGCTGACCGACCTGCTCGTGCACGGCGTCCTGCATCTGCTCGGCCACGACCACGAGACCGATCAGGGCGAAATGCTCGCCCGCCAGGACGCGCTGGTCGCCGGGCTCGCGCCGATCCCGTACCCCGCGGCCTGACCCCGACGCGCCGCCGTGCGCCCTCGGTGCGCCCCCGCGCCGGAGCGGCGCGCGTCCACGCGGGACCGGTCCGCCGCCGCGCCCCAGGTCGCGGGCAGACTCGGGCCATGGACTGGGAGCCGGGTGCACGCGGGACCATCATCGCCGGGCGCTATCGCGCGTCCGGCGAGCTGCGCCGCCGCGGGATGATCGAGGCAACGGACCTGGAGGCTCCGCCGCAGCGCGCCGCGTGCCGGCTGATCGGCGTGCCGGGCGACCCGCAGACCGTGGACGCGTGGCAGCGCGCCTGGGTCGACGCGGAGGCCGCCGCCCGGATCCCGTCCCTCCGTGCCATCGTCCGCGACGACGAGGGCGACGCGTGGGCCGTGCTCGACCCGCCCCGGGGCGTGCCCGGTCAGGCCCTGCCTGCCGACGCCCGCGCCCAGGCCCGGGCGATGGGGATTGCGCTGGCCCGCACGGGCCTCGACGCCGGCGACGTGACGGCCTCGATGCTGGAGGTCGACCCCGACGGGGCGCTCGTGATCGACGGCGTCGCGTGGCTCGGCGGCGACCTGCCGCCGTGGTCCGCGGGCGAGCGCCTCGCGGCGCTCCTGCCGGAGGCGGAGGCCGCCCCGGCGCCGGAGCCCCCGCTGCGCCGGCGGGCCCGTGCGCGGCGTGCGCCCCGACCGGGCCGGCGTCTGCTCGTCGTCGCCCTCGCGCTCCTCTGCCTCGCCGGCGCGGGCCTCGCCCTCGCGCTGCCGACGCGCTCGCAGGAGCTCGCCCCGGCGCCGGCCGACGACGCCCTCGTCGCACCCGCGGAGCCGGACATCCTGCTCGACGCGATCGCCGTCCCGGCGCCCGCCGCCGCACCGGAGCCGCCGGTCGCCGCCGAGCCGACGCCGGAGCCCGCGGCCCCGCCGCCTCCGCAGACCGTCACGGTGGTCGTCACGGTGGAGGCGCCCGCGCCGGCGCCCGACCCGGCCGCGGCGACCGCGCCGCCGGCGCTGCCGGCTCCCGCGGCGGCCGTGCCCGAGCTCCCGCTGGCCGGCGCCGCCGCGCCCGAGCTGCCCGTCGCCGACGGCTGATAGCGTCCCGCGCATGGCCGTGCGCGACATCGAGGTGCGGCCCGTCGGGCCCTACGACCTCGTGCGCAGCGCCCGCGCCTGCGACCGCCTGACCCGGCGGCTCGAGGACGGCGTCCTCATCACTGCCGTCGGCCGCGCCGGCACGGCCCGCATCCGCCAGCGGCCCGACGACACGCTCGGGATCCGGCTCGAGGCGGACGATCTCGACGCGGCGTGGGCGCGCCTGCGCTTTGAGCTCGCCCTCGACGACGACCCCTCGCCGCTGCTGCGCGCGCATCGCGCCGATCCGCTGCTCGGCCCGCTCCTGCGCCGCTGCCCCGGGCTGCGGCCGCTGCGGGCCGGCAGCGCGGCGCACGCGGCGCTGCGGGCCTTCACCGGGCAGCTGATCAGCTTCCGGGAGGCGCAGGCGATCGAGCGGCGCATCCTGCGGCTCGCCGCCCCCGCGGCGGGGGCGGGGTTACTCCGGTCGCCGACGGCGGCGGAGATCAGCGGGCTGGGGACCGCGCGCATCACCGGCTGCGGGCTCGCCCCCAAGCGCGCCGAGGCGATGGTGCGGCTGCTCGGCCGCGTCGACCTCGAGCGGCTCGGCGGGCTCGACCCCGCCGCCGTCGACGTGCGGCTCCGGCGCGAGGCGCAGGTCGGGCCGTGGAGCGTGGGGGTGATCGCGCTGCAGGGCTGGGGCTGGCCCGACGCGGGCCTCGTGGGTGACCTCGGCCTGATGAAGCTGGCCGGAGCGCTCAACGGGCGCGCCCCGGAGGTCGCGGACACCGCGGCGCTGCTCGCGCCCTACGCGCCGTGGCGCGGGTTGGCGAGCATGCACCTGATGGGACACCCCCTGGCGCGGCAGCGGCGGCCCATGCGGGCCGCCGCCTGAGGCGCCCCCGAGACGATTTGAACGTCTGACCCCAGCCTTCGGAGGGCTGTGCTCTATCCCCTGAGCTACGGGGGCGGGCGCAGGGAGGATAGCGGAGGGCCCCGGGTCCCCCCTGACCTAGGGTTCCGGGCATGGAGCTGCGCGCCCGGATCCAGGAGCTCGTCCTCGCCGAGCCCTTCGAGATCGCGCGCGGCGTCTCCACGCACGAGCCGACCCTCGTCGTCGAGATCGAGCACGGCGGGATCGTCGGGTTCGGGGAGGGGGCGCCCGTCGACTACCACGGCGAGACGACCGCGGCGATGTTCGCCGAGGCCACCGGCGACGTGCCCGCGCTGATCGGCGAGGACCCGTTCGCGCTCGAGGCGACCATGCGGCGGCTGCGCTCCGAGGGCCTGATGGGCGGGACGCGGATGGCCGTCGACGGTGCGCTGCACGACTGGATCGGCAAGCGCCTGGGCCAGCCCACGTGGCGGCTGCTCGGCCTCGAGCCCGTCAGCCCGGCGACCTCGTTCACGATCGGCATCGACACCGTCGCGGGCACCGCGGACAAGGTCCGCCGCGCCCAGGACTACCGGATCCTGAAGGTCAAGGTCGGCGGTGCCGCCGACCTCGAGCGCCTCGAGGCGGTCCGCGCCGGGTTCGCCGGTCCGATCCGGATCGACGGCAACGAGGGCTGGGACCTCGACATCGCGCGCGCCATCACTCCGGACCTCCTGCGCCTCGGCATCGAGTTCGTCGAGCAGCCGTTCCATCGCGACGACCTCGACGCCTACCGCGCCTACCGCGAGCTCGACCGCCGCCTGCCCGTCATCCTCGACGAGTCCTGCCAGGACGCGTCCGACGTGCCCGTGGCCGCGGAGCTCGCGGACGGCGTCAACATCAAGATCGCGAAGACCGGCGGCATCCGCGGTGGCTTCTCCTTGGCGCGGGCGGCGCGCGCGCACGGCCTCGACGTGATGATCGGCTGCATGATCGAGTCCGAGCTCGGGATCGGGCAGGCCGCGCAAATCGCGTCGCTGACCGACTACGTCGATCTCGACGGCCACCTGCTGATCGAGGACGGCCCCTTCGGCGGGCTCGGCCTCGTCGACGGCGTCGTCACCGTCAGCGATCGGCCCGGGATCGGGGTGGAGGCTCGGTGACGGAGCGCCTCGCGATCTTCGCGGAGGGCCTCTGGGAGCGCTCCGATGCCAAGACGGGGCACGGCGTCCTGCGCTTCGGCGACCGCGACGTGGCCTGCGTGATCGACAGCAGCCGCGCCGGCGAGCGCAGCGCCGAGGTCGTGCCGTTCGCGCGGCGCGACGTCCCGATCGTCGCCGACGTCGACGCCGCGATCGCGCTCGGGGCGACGGCGATTCTGATCGGGGTGGCCCCGTCCGGCGGCCGCCTGACGCCGGCCTGGCGCGAGGCGCTCCTGCACGGGATGTCGCAGGGGCTCGACGTGGAGGCGGGCCTGCACACGCTCCTCGCCGACGACCCCGACCTCGCGGCCGCGGCGCAGCAGTACGGCGTGCGTCTGCGCGACCTGCGCACGTCGCCGACCGATCTCGGCGTGCCGCGCTTCGACCTCTCGCGCCCGCCGGGGCTGCGCGTCGCCCACACCGTGGGGACGGACTGCGCGATCGGCAAGATGTCCACGGGGCTTGAGCTGCACCACGGGGCGCTGGCCCGCGGCGAGCGCTCCGCGTTCGTAGCGACCGGGCAGACGGGCATCGCGATCACAAGGTGGGGGATCGCCGTCGACCACGTCATCGCCGACTACATCGCCGGGGCGGCGGAGCGGCTGGTCGACATGGGCGCCGAGCACGGCGACCTGCTCTGGGTCGAGGGCCAGGGGTCGCTCTTGCACCCCGGCTACAGCGGCGTTACCCACGGCCTCCTGCTCGGCTGCCAGCCCGACGTGCTGATCCTGCAGCACCTCGCGGGGCAGACGGTCAACGACGACTACACGACCCGGCCGATCCCGCCCCTCGCTGACGTGATCGCGCTCTACGAGGACGCGGTGCGCGCGGTCAAGGCGGCGCCGGTGGCCGCGATCGCCCTCAACACGAAGGACCTCGACGACGCGGGGGCCCAGCGCGCCATCGCCGCCGCCGAGGACGCCACCGGGCTCGTCGCGGACGACGTGGTGCGCAACGGGCCCGTGCGCGTGCTGGACGCCGTGCTGCAGCGCCTCGCGGCCGTGACGTGATCGTTACTTGACCCGAACGCGTGTTCGGGTAATGTTCCGAACATATGTTCGACGTCCGCATCATCCGCTCGCTCGGCCTCCTGCTCGCCATCCTCGCCCTCGTGATCGCCATCGGGCTGCGCACGGCGCCCGCGAGCGACGCCACCGCGCCGCCCGTGGCCTACACGGTGCAGCCCGGGGACACGCTCTGGGACATCGCCGACCGCACCTACGCCGGTGACCCGCGCGACCGGCTGGGGGAGATCCGGGAGCTGAACGACCTCGAGGGGGGCACACTCCAGGCCGGTCAGACCCTGCTCCTGCCCGGCGACTGAGCCCGCCACGACACCGCAAGATGTTGGCGTTGTGTTGCGCCGGTGAGGCCTCGAGCCGGGGCGTGTGAGGATCGTGTTAGGAGTCCGGCAGGATTCGGCTCCGGGGCTGGAAGCGGGTCGCGGGCCGCGGGATCCTGACCGGGCCATGACTGCCACCGCCTCCCCCAAGCGCCCCGCGCGCACCCTCAAGGCCGTCCCCTCGGATGGCGCATTCGACGACGCCGCCCAGGCCGACGAGGTCGAGATCGACGACTCGTTCGACGACACGCCCGAGGTCGACCTCCTGTTCACCTACGTCCGCCAGATCGGCGATGGGCGCCTGCTCACCGCCGGCGAGGAGGCCGCGCTCGCCCGCCGCAAGGACCTCGGCGACGAGGCCGCCAAGCGCGAGCTCGTCGAGCGCAACCTGCGCCTCGTGATGTCGATCGCCCGGCCCTACAGCCAGGCCTCCGGCGTGCCGCTCCTCGACCTGATCCAGGAGGGCAACGTCGGCCTGATGCGGGCCGTGGAGAAGTTCGACCACACCAAGGGCTTCAAGCTGTCCACGTACGCGACCTGGTGGATCCGCCAGGCGATCAGCCGCGCGATCGCGGACCAGGGCCGCACGATCCGCCTGCCCGTCCACGTCGTCGACAACCTCAAGCGGCTGCGCAAGGCCGATCGGCGCCTGCGCCAGGAGCTCGGTCGCCCCGCGACCCCCGAGGAGCTGTCGGAGGCCACCGGACTCGGCCTCAAGAAGGTGACCGCGCTGCTCGATATCGTCGACGACCCGGTGTCGCTCGACGTCGGCGTCGGCGACGGCGACTCGGACATCGCCGACCTCGTCGAGGACCCGCACGCCGTGCGCCCGGACCAGCGCATCAGCGAGGGCAGCGTGACCCGCGACCTCGCGGAAGCGCTCGACCAGCTCCACGACCAGGAGCGCCGCGTCGTCGAGCTCCGCTTCGGCCTCGACGGCGAGGGCACCCGCACCCTCGACGAGGTGTCGAGCGAGCTCGGCTGCACCCGCGAGCGGGTCCGGCAGGTCGAGGGGCGGGCGCTGAGCACGCTGGCCAAGGCCAACCCCGAGCTGCGCGAGTACCTCGCCCAGACCGCCTGAGGCGGTCGGTGATGGGGGGCCTCACGCCCGGGACCGCCGCACCCCCGTAGAATCAGGCCCGTGACGGCTACGGGGGGGATGCGCGTCTACCGCTTCGAGGAGCCGGTCGCGGACAGCCTCGGCCCGCGCACACCCCGGAGGAAGCCCCGGCGGCGCGTGCCCTGGAGGGCCGCGCTCGGCATCCTCGCGCTGATCGGCATCGCCGTGGGCGCGGTGCTGTGGCTCGGGCGCCCCACGGACGGGCTGATCCGTGAGGGCGTGCGCATCGACGGCGTCGACGTGGGGGGGATGACCCCCGCGGAGGCGAAGGCGGCGGTGCGGGCGCACGGCGAGGCCGTGGTCGACCGGGGCCTCGTCGTCGTCGCGGACGGCAACCGCTTCGTGATCGACACGGCGGCCATCGACCTGCGCCCGAACGCGGGCGCCGCGGTCAAGAAGGCGCTCGGCGAGCCGGACTTCGTGGAGCGGGTGCGGATGCGCCTCGGCCTCTACGAGTCCGTCGACCTGCCGCTGACCTTCCTCTTCAAGCGCAAGCCGTACATGAAGGCGACGCTGCCGATGCGTCAGGCGGTCACGTACGCGCCGCAGTCGGCGTCGGTCGCGGCGGACGGCCGCCGCTTCCCGGTCACGCCCGCGCGCGACGGCCGCGTCCCGAACATGGTCGCGCTCGGCACCGCCGTGCGCACGCTCTCAGCCAGCGGTCCCGTGATCGAGGTGCCCGTCAAGCCGGTGTCCCCGGCGATCTCCACCGAGCAGGCGGAGGCGCAGGCGGCCAAGGCCCGCACCTTCGTGGCCAGGCGGCACGACGTGGACCTCAAGGGCGACGTCAACCGAGTGCCCCAGGACGTGATCCGCCGCGCCGCCGGCTTCAAGGTCGGCAAGCGCACGATAACGTTCCGGATCAGCCAGGGGCCGCTGCGGGCGTGGTTCTCGCAGCTCTACGGCTCGCGCGAGCGCGCGCCGCGCGACGCCCGCTTCACGATCAACAAGGACGGCTTCGTGCGCATCATCGGCGGCCGCCGCGGGCGCGGGGTGGACGTCGGCGGGCTCGTCGCCGCCTGGCAGGTCGATCCGTCCCAGACCCTGACTCCGATCACGTTCGGGCCGCGCGAGCCGGCCCTGACCACGGACGAGGCGCGCACGCTCGGCATCAAGCAGGTCGTCGGCGAGTTCTTCACGCCGTACTCGGGCGGCGCCCGCGTCACGAACATCAAGCGCGCCGCCGAGATCCTCGACCAGATGATCATCCCCGCCGGCGGCACCTTCTCGCTCAACGAGGCGCTCGGGGAGCGCACCGAGGCGCGCGGGTTCGTCGAGGCGCCGATGATCGGCGAGGGCAACATCCTCAAGGACGCCGTCGGCGGCGGCGTCTCGCAGGTCGCCGCGACGGTCTTCAACGCCGCGTTCTTCTCCGGGCTGAAGCTGATCGAGCACACGCCGCACTCGTTCTGGATCGACCGCTACCCGAAGGGCCGTGAGGCGACCGTCTCGTGGGGCGGTCCCGAGCTGATCTTCGAGAACGACTGGAAGGCGCCGATCGTGATCCTCACGAAGACGACCGCGGAGGGGATCACGGTGCGCTTCCTCTCGGACCCGCTCGGCCGCAAGGTCGAGGCGATCGAGGGCGAGCCGTACTCGATGTCGAAGCCGAAGGTCATCCGCCAGCGCGACCTGTCCCTGCCGGCCGGCACGAAGAAGATCGTGCAGCCGCTCGGGTATCCGGGGTTCTGGATCAAGTACGGCCGGCGCGTCTACGAGAACGGCGAGCTGCGCTCCGAGCAGAACTGGACCTGGCGCTACTTCCCCGAGAACAAGGTGATCGCGTTCGGGCCCAAGCTGCCGCGCCAGCCGGAGGAGGAGGGCGTCCAGGAGGATCCCGCGGCGACGACCGAGGGCGGGGGAGGGGACGACGGCGGCGGGGCCGCGGACCCGGCGGCCGAGGCCACCCCCGAGGGTGCGACCTAGGCGCCGAGCGGCTGCGTCTGGGGCAGCGCGATGCCGTCGCCGGTCTGGCTGATGCGGCGGTTCATGGCGCGCTCGGCGGCGCGCTGCAGCGACTCGGACATCGATGGGGTGACGACGCCCGTGTTGGCGAGGGTCTCGACGTTGAGGCCCTCGTTCACGGCGAGCGCGACGGTGGCGATCATCTCCGACGCCCGGTAGCCGACGATCGACCCGCCGAGCAGGGTGCCCGTCGCCCCC
>Ga0194124_10000230_pt1 | contig 89109 bp, 119 predicted proteins | sample TA2KigCas0mmetaG_FD_148605 | JGI IMG/M metagenome (GOLD analysis project Ga0194124, IMG submission 148605) | Freshwater microbial communities from Lake Tanganyika, Tanzania - TA2015031 Kigoma Deep Cast 0m | ecosystem: Environmental > Aquatic > Freshwater > Lake | place: Tanzania: Lake...
TTTTGATTACCCATACTATCGTAATCAGTATAAGAATCTTTATAAGCCATAGGTGATGGTAAATCACTGTACTCACACCAAAAGTCATCTTTATTTATTTTTTTGTTCATATTATTTGAACTGTTTCTTGAATTTTTCATTGTTTTCCCATTTTTCAAAAAATTCTTCAAATGTGTATTCTCTTACTTTATTTTGATTTGGGTCATCAATAAGAAACTCATAATCAGGTTCTTCTAATTTTTTGATAAACTTTAAATACTTTTTGTACCTTTTTTCAAAAGTATCGTCAATAATAACCTCGACTGGTTCGACAAAAAACATATTCATCCCAACACCTAAATTAACTTCTATTGTTTTCATTTTTTATATTTATTTTATGAGTTGATTTTTATCTTTAATTTGTACCAAATCAAGTGAAGTATGACCTGTCACATTGTTTGGTAATACATAAACAACTTTTTTTCCACCAAAGTAATGTAAATCTTTTTTAATTTCACCATCTACTATCTGGTTATAAATTTTCAATTTAATTTTTTTCATTTTATAATTCCTAATTCTTTTCTGTATTTATTTATCAATTTTCTTTCTTCACAAAACTTGTCATTATCAGTAGCTTTATGTCCCCTTAAAACTTCTTCAGTTATTTTCAATTCAGTTTTTAAAATATAAGTTAACTTCTCAGAATCTGTTAAATTATTTTCCATTTAAATCAAATTTGATTTCTTCAGATGGTATATTAGATTCGACCATTGTTTCTTTATCAATTTCATACCCATCATCATTTTTATAGTCATTTAACAACTCATCATTTGATAATGTTTTAAAATCATTTTTTAAATTATTAATATCAAGTTTATAGCTAATTTTGTGTTTAATATCTTCTATTTCAGTTACATTTTTAATTGACTTATCTATTTGATATATAATTTTATATGGGTCAGCGTTTGAACCAGGTCTTCTATCTTCAACATAACCTTTCCAATTTTCTGCAGTTTGTTGTGGTACTCTGATTGATGCTCCTCTATCAGAAATACCCCAACTGAATTTATCAATCGATTGTGTTTCGTAATTTCCAGTCAACCTTAATTCATTTGATGAACCGTATTCTTTGATGTGTTCCCAATGTCTTAAATCAAAACTTGCAAACAATGATTCAAAATATTCTTTTCCTCCTTCTTCTCTCATTTTCTGGTTTGAAAAATTTGTATGTAATCCAGACCCATTCCATTGTCCGTGTGTAAGTGGTTTTGGATGTAATTCAATGTGGTAACCAAATTTTTCAGAAATTTTATATAAAAAATATCTACTCATCCATAAATCATCCCCACCCTTTAGTTTACCTTTTGAGAATACTTGATATTCCCATTGACCTAATGCAACTTCGGCATTTGTACCAGTAATGTCAATACCATAATCCAAACACATATCAAGATGTTCTTCAACTAAGTCTCTTCCTATTACATTATGTCCAACACCACAGTAGTATTCTCCCTGTCCTTTTAAAATATTTCTTTTATGTCCAAGTATATTTCCGTTAATTTCTTCCCTAATGAAATATTCTTGTTCAAAACCTAACCATAAATCTTCCTGTTCTTTACCAATTTTTGATCTCATATTGGATTCGTGTGAAGTGCCGTCAGGGTTCATTACTTCACACAAAACATATATTGTTTTGTTTTCAGAAGGAAAATTACAATGTTTGTACAAAGCAACCGGTTTTAATATTCTGTCAGAATTTCGAGTTTCAGCCTGATTTGTTGATGAACCATCGAAATTCCAAGTTGGTAGATTGATACCATCGTCCATATTTCTGACAATTTTTTCGTAGTCAATAATTTTTACTTTACTTCTTAAATTGGCTTCTGGTTTATAACCATCCAACCATACGTACTCTAATTTAACTTTCATTTTTTTATTTTATTTATTTATATTTATTTTTTAAGTATTTATTCCACTGTTCTTGTTTTCTTCCGTTGATGAAGAACCAAACCCAATTTAGTTCAAACCATCTGTTTAATTTCTTTAACATACTATTTCTTATTTAACTTAAATGTGTCTGGATCCAAATAATCACATATTACCATCGTAATAAGTCCTGGTAATCCAACAATAAGTGCTGGAATTGCTAGAATCACTGAAATGACTCTAAGGGTGTAATAAAGTATTTTTTTCATATTAATAATATTAAACAAAAACTTTTGGTAAGTCAGCCCAAGATGTTGTATATTTTTGGGTAATATACTCTTGTTTCATTTCCCAATCTTTAATTTCATTTACTGGTGGTTCAACATAATTTATTTCTTCTTCAAATAAAGAACACTGTATAACATTTTCTGGTGTTAATTCATTGAATATTATACCGCACTTCTTAAACTTTTCTTTTTTATCACAAATCATTTTAAACTGGTCATATATTTGAGACCATATTTCATCACTATCACTTGTTGGGTTCTGTAAGTTTATTGTTTTTGAATAATGGTACTTATCTCCCTTGTGGTAATTACCAGAAACAAATATTGTAGCTTTATTTGCTAGTACACTAGACTGATTTAGTTTTTTTGTACCGCTAACTATATAGTTATACATAGCTTCACCCATTTGTTCAAAGTCAGTTACGTCTTTACCAAAAGACCTTGTAGACGCAATATTTCTTTTTAATTTAGTTTGTTTTTGAATTTGGTAACAATATAACCCTTTTAGTTCTAGTTGTGTTTTAGATCCATTTACGTTTGTTAATTTCCTAACAGTATAATCACTTGTGTTAATAAATTGTCCAACTGTTTCAACACCAATATTTTTAAATTTTTTATACCATTTCCTTCCAATCCCCCAGACTTCATCAAGTGGAATTGAGTAGCATATATTTTCAAAATTTGGTACATCCCAATAAGAACACACACCATTATAGTTAGGTTGTTTTTTTGCAAAATATGATGTGAGTTTTGCCAGAGTTTTATTTGGTCCAACACCTATTGATACAGGTATACCAGTTTGTCTATAGACTTCATTTTTAATTCCGCGTAAAGTATCAAGTAAATGTTCGTCTGGAATGTTTGAAAAATCAACAAATGACTCATCAATTGAATATACTTCAATGTCATTTGCAAAACTTTTAATTAGAGTCATCACTCGGTCTGACATATCACCATAAAGATTATAATTAGACGAATAAACACAGAATTTATGTTGATCCATAAAATCTCTACTTTTAAAAAATGGTTCACCCATTTTAATTCCCAAATCTTTTGCTTCTTGTGACCGAGCAATTACACAGCCATCATTATTAGATAAAACAACCGTTGGTCTTCCAATTGATTCTGGATTAAATAATCTTTCACAACTGACATAAAAGTTGTTACAATCAATTATACCAATCTTTTTTAAACTTTTTTTAGAACCCATGTTATTTTACCCCATAAATTTTTTTGACCATTATATTCTCTAATTTTGAAAAATGATTTATCTATTAAAACAACCAAATCATTTTCTTTTGGTTCTTCTGACCTATCAATAACCAATGTGTCTCCATCTTTAACGCCAAATACATTAGGACCGGAATATCTGAAATAAAATGTTGTATAAATGTTTTTAACAATTAAATCATTTAAGTCTAATCTCTTATCAACATAAGTTTCAGCTGGAGATGGAAAACCAGTTGTTTTAGCTTTAATATGTAAATTATTTTTTTTTATTTTTGTATTCATCATAAAAATATTGAATTACCCAAGATGTGAATACAAGAAAGATTACACACCACATTCCAAGTAATACATTAACAAATGTCACCATTTTTAAATTCTTCTATAAAGTTTATAATTTCTTCTTTTGTTTTTCCAGAATTAAACATTCTATATACATCCCTTGAAAATTCATCGGTTAGATAAACAGCGTCAGCATCTAAATAGTCCATTATATTTTCAAGGTTTAATAATATACCATCTTTCTTTAAAAATCTTTTATTAAATCCCATAATTATAAATTTAACAAATATTTCTAATAAATTCAAATATTAAAGAAACAATTTTTTTGATTGTTTTTCACGATGAAATTTAATTGCAAAACGGTGAACTTCTTCTTGAATTTTACCAAACATTGTAAAGTTCATATCATCTTTGATATCAAATTCCGAACCATCAACTTTGTGAATTATGGATGACTTGTGATTTGAATCTTTTGATATTGAAATAAGGTCAACCTGGTTTAATATTCCAAGTTCTTCAAATACTCTTCTGGCAATACCAAGTTGTCCTTTACCACCATCAATGACTACAAGATCTGGAAGTTTTTGTTTTTCATCAATTAACCGTTTGAATCTACGATTAAGTATTTCATCAAACGATGCGTAGTCATCAATACCATCCACAGTCCTAATAATATACTTACGGTATTCAGACTTAACTGGATTGTCGTTTTGATATCTAACTGATGCTGCAACATTTGAATCTCCCTGGTTGTGTGAATTATCAAATGCCTCAATTGTTTGTGGAAGATTAATAAGACCAAGGATATTTTTAACATCAAAAGCTTTCTTGTTGTATTTCTGTAATCTTATAACATTCAACTTACTATCGATACTTTCCAAATTTGTAAGTTTCGATAATATGTTTTGTGCTTTTTCAAATTCAAGATTGTCAGAATGATACTTCATTGTTTTTTTCAACTTTGTTTTCAAACTGGAAACATTAAGTGATAGAATCTTTTTCACATCACGCACAATCTCATTGTAATAAAACTTTTTTATGTTATTTACACAAGGTGCATTACACCTTCCAAGGTGAAATTCAAGACAAGTTTTGAACTTTTCTTTTGTGATATTTTCTTCAGTCAAATCATACGAACAACTACGAAGTTCAAACACATCGTGAATCAGATTGTAGATTTCACGACATAACATTCCAGATGTAAAATCAAGTGACAATCTATCATCCTGTTTGTCACGGACAATCTCAAGTTTTGAGAAATCTTCTTCGGTAAAACATAAAGACCATTTTCTTGTCTTGTCGTCCTTTCCTTTGATGTTGAACTTTGGTTTGTATAATTTGATTAGTTCTTCTTCAAGGATGATTGCTTCTTGTTCTGATGATGTAATCTTGAACTCAACATCAACAATGTTTTCAACAAGGGTTTTTGTTTTACCGATATGATTTTTTTGGAAGTAAGATGAAACTCTTTTTGGTAAAAACTTTGACATACCAACATAGATAATTTGTTCTTTGTCATTTTTGAACAAATAACATCCTGGGTTTTGTGGTATGTTTTTAAGTTTATCCGAAATCATATCACAAAGATATGAATAATATTTAAAATAACAAACCAATCATAACACCAAATCCAAATCCAGACATAAAAAGTAATCCAGCAAGAATAAAAATGTATTTTTTCATTTTACCAAAACCAAACATATCTTGGTTTGGTAATTGTGGCATAAATGGATTTTTCTGAAAATTTTTCATCATTTCGTTCAGACCTTTGAACATATCTGGGTCAATTTTGTGTTTACTCATATTAATTAAGTATTATAGGATTATTTTTAATTAAATTTTTTCTTTTTAATTCTATTTTATATTTTAAATCAATAATAAATGGGAGTGCTAACATACCATCATAATCATCTTTTTTCATTTGATTTTCAAAATTACTAATCAACTTTTCACAAGTTGTTAGTTGATCCCAATTTACTGAAGATCTAATAACACCCTCAATCCATTTTTTTATTTGATATTTTTCTGTCATTTTTTATAATTTTTAATATTAATCTAGTAAAAAAATACAATCTTCAAATTCATAATTTTGTTCACTTCTTTCTGATATAACAATAAACTTATATTTCATACCAATTATTTCGTTACCATGTGAAGTTAGTGAACCATCTTCATTTGGGGGTATAATTTTAAATGGTGTTTCGAATTGTATACTATCGTGTGATATAATTGCTTTTACTTTATCAGTCCAAGTTGAAAGTCCATATTTTCCTTTGTACCTAAAATTTTTACCAACCAATTGTTTCATATCAAAGGTTGGTATTACGATTTCTTCTTCCGAAAGTAAAGGATTCCTTTTTCCTGTTAGTTCCTCGTAATAAGGATTTAATTCTCCTGTTTGTGGATCGTGTGTTGGTATTTTACCCATTGTACAACGTATATAATCTTTGAGCAATTAATTTTAAATCATTTTCTAACTTACCAATCCTTTTTTTATCATCTTCAGTTAATTCAAACTTTTCTGCTTTAATATCAGCAATTTCATTTATAATTCTCCTATGTTGTTCCATAAGAGTCCCTTGCATTATTCTTTTATCGTTTCTCATATTTATTTTTTATTTTTAACTATTGCTTTTGTTAATTGGTTTATTAGTCCCTGGACTTCTCCGAATTCGTAGAATCTTACATTTGGGTCCGTGTTGAAAAAATCAACATACCAGTTACCGTCTTTTATTTCTTCATTTGTTGGTGTTATAAATGTTAGACCATCAACAATATCCAAAACATAATAATAGGACTCATCTTCATCGTGTTCTCTAATTTCTTCACTTTTGAAACCTAAAAGTATTAATTCTCTTTCTGTCATTTTATAAGTTTTACTTTGGTTACTTTTCCTTTTTTATCTGTTTTATATTTAATTCTAAAACTATCTTCAATTGTGTATTCACCTTCTTCCATATTCAAACAATACCATTCACAACTATCGTGGTGATAAAGATGAACGTGTATTTTTTCGAGTTCTTCACAACGTTGATATTCAATATCTTTATACATCCAATTTGAACAACTAGACAAAGATAGTAATAAAATTATTAAGTTCAAAATTTTCATGTGTCTCTTGATGTTAATTCGTCTAATATTTCTTCAATTTTCTTTTCAGATTTTTTAAATTTTTGACTATGGTAATAATATAAAATTATAATAGCAAATAAAAAAAGAAATAAAATTGGTAACGAGATTATTTGTAAAAAAGCTAAAATAAATTCAAAAACTAATACAACAACAAATATAACTGTTGATATAATATGGATATCCATTTTACGTATTTCATTGTAGGCTAAATCCAACAATTCTTGGTCTTTTAATTCTTTCATTATTCTAATTCTTTTACTTTAATTAAACTGTGTGATGCTTCAAATCTTTTTAAGATTGTAATTAATTCTGGGATATTATCAAATGCCCATCTTTCTGTTTCTATCACATAGAAATCACCACCACCACCATTTTGTGTTTTGATTGTGATGTATTGTTCTTTATCATCACAACAATCAGCTTCCTGGGTGAATGTCATTTGGAAATCTTGTGTCAATAGATATTTTTTTCTATCTGTCATTTTTAAATCTTTAGTCAAAGATATAAAAAATTTTCAAATCAAACAAGTTTTATAATTAATTTTCCGGGATTTAAATATTCTTCCTGGTAGGTCATATTGTAATCAGAAATACATTCTTTAACAATATTTTTCATATGTTCACTGTGACCAGTAATTACCGATATTTCTTTTATTTTTTTTTGCATATTTTCCCATAGGAATTGATCCAAAATTACTTTTACATCAGAATGTCTAATCCCGTGCAAGTCCAACGAGTTCATCTTTAAATAGTTCTTTTGTGAAGAAATTATCTGATGGGTTGTGTTTACCAAGATTATACCTAGTATAGGTACCATCATCAAATGCTATTTTAATCATTAAAAATCCAAGATCAGATACGTACAACTTATCCAATTTACCAACACCTTTTGGTGTTTCAATTAAAACATCATTCATCTTTTTTTCCTTTTTTATATCTAATATAAAGTTCTACCGGTATTGCAAGAATTGCAACAAATAATAATCCAAATAAAATTTTTTCTAATAAAATCATAAGTTATATGTTATTGTACCGTTTTCTTCAACCACTTCTAATACACCATCAGATTCTTCTTCGGTAAGTTTTTCAATTTGTTCTTGTGTCAAATTAACTTTTTCTGGACCCATATACACTTTAAATGGTTGAGTCAATGTTAATTTACTATTCGTAATTAAATCAATTATTTGTTCATTACCACATTCAACAATTGAAGGGTATTTACCACCAACTGTTACAACAGCTTTATCACCTACTTCAAGTTTATCTAGTGATACTAAATATGGTTTTTCATCAACGATGAATAATTTTACTTTCTTTGTCATTTCAATCTTTATTTATATTTATAACTTCAAATCGTTTTTTGCATTCATAGATATAATATAAGACATTAAATTTTTAACTAAAGTATCAGCATCTATATTTTTATATAATTCCGGATAACGGTCTTGAAGTATTTTATTTTCTTCATATTCCCTGCAGCTTGAAAGAATATCCGAGAGCATTGATTTTAACATATGTTCTTTATCGTATGAATCTTCAACTTTTCTTTCTAACACTTGTCCCTCAAGATCTTGTGTATATTCAATAAGTTCTTGTACTTCTGGTTTGTTAAGAAGTCCAGGATTTCTACGAAATAGTTGTTTTATGTTTTTCAAGTTAAATAATTTAATATTTTTTCTTTTACTCCTAATTGTTTAATACCTTCATTAGATTTTGGTGTTAAAACGAAATTATCGATTGCCCATTCATCTTTCCACGGTTCACCAATTTTCCCCATATTCAAATCATCTACAGAAACCCAATGTGTTATTTCAGGGTTATCGTGAAGGTATTGTTTTATTTCAATTGTTCGGGTTTGTTCCAATTCCCATCGTGGTGACCATATAAAATTACTATCGTAATCTTTACAATTTTGTATGTTTGGTGTTAGAGCAATTGGTCGTTTGATAATCCCTTGACTCTCGTAGTAATCACCAAGTTCTTCTAATGTCGCATGAAATTTCCAATCTGAAGATACAACAATTTCACAACCAGTTTCTTCAAGAATTTCATTAAGTATCTTAATTGCCTTTTTATCAAAATCATCAAAACGATATTCTACAGGAGCATCTTTTTTATCTTTACTACTATCTGGATTTTCACTACGATATTTCGCCCATTTTTTTAATCGTCCACCCCAATTGTTTGATAGACATATAACTGAGTCGTTATCAAGGAACAAAATTTTATGATTTTTAGTTTTTTCCATTTTATATGATATTTATAGATATAGTAATTGATTAAATGTTTTTACAAAGATAATGAAAAATGAATAAAAAAGAGTATGGTGGTTTTAAGTGGGAAGTTTTTAGATAAAAAATTATTTTTTAAACCCCAACAAAATCAATACAATCTAAATTGTATTTTTTTTTAACCCAATACTTAACAAAATCATATGTTTCCGAATAGTCTGTGTTTAACATACTAAAAATTGGGTCGATTACTTTTTTTGAATTTAAAAATATTTGAAGGTTGGTTTGTTCAACTAGAAAAATTGTTGACTTATCGTCTTTATGGTTTAAAGACTTATACTTTCCTTCTCTTGTTGTTTTTATCTCCAAATTACCATAATGTAATTCAAGGAATTTTTCAATACGATTTTTTTCTTTATCTGTCATTTTTATCAAAAAATGATTCGAATGGATGTTCGCCCATTCTTTTTTTATGTTTAAATTTATAACCAATAAATAATACTGTAAAAATTATTAACAAAATCATAGTTTAAATATATAAAATTATTTTAAATAAAAAAACCCCAACTTAGTAGTATTGGGGTTTTAATTTTTATTATTTTTTAATTAAGGTACAATAAATAAACCATTTGTCGCCGGATCTCTCCATACAGCACCTGTTGGTAATCCTGATGCACTTGTTGGCACATTCATAATTGAAAGATTGTTTACAAATGTTGCGCATTGTCTATTTGTTGTTATATCAGAGCCGACTATAAATGAAAGACAATCATTAACAGAATTGTTTTTACCACCTAAAATACCAGATTTTGATTTTGTAATTTTATTACATTCACCACCTGAAATAACTGAATGCTGGGCGTAAACAGTGTTTTGGAAACCGTTACCAATTAAATTAAATCCACCATTTAAAGCTGTATTACAATAACCACCAACAATAACATCAGAACCATTTGTAGTATTATATATACCTGCACCAATAAACGCAAAGGAACCACCTTGATTAGTAGTATTATATATACCACCACCAATAATACCATTGTCGGACCTATTTAAATTACTTGAACCCCCTACTATTGCCGCACCACAACCAATTGCTGTGTTTGAGCACCCACCAATAACAGAAGCATGAGGTCCACTAAGATAGTTAAGTTCTCCACCTAATATTGTTCCAAACCCACCAAGTTCAACATAATTGTTTTTTCCACCAACTACACTTGAAAACGAGCTATATACTTTATTAAGGTTACCCCCAACTAATGATGAACACTGTCCTTCTACCGTATTTTTTTCACCACCTAAAATTACATTTGAACCACCGTATGGTGAAATAGTGTTACAAAAACCACCACCAACTACAGAACATTGTGCTGCTGAAATATTTCTTTCACCACCAACAACTGTTGATGACCAAAGATAACTTAAAAGACAACTACCTGCGGTATTATATATACCACCTAGAACACTAGATCTCATACTTAATACTGTGTTATATTCACCAGCACCAATAAATCCATATTTACCAGAAGAAGTATTATATTTACCACCAGCTATTGTTGCATAGTTACAACTTGATGTGTTATACCTACCACCACCCATAACACTATAAACCCCAGACGCAAAACTATTATTACCAGTTCTTAAAACAGAACAAGTTCCAGAGCCAGCAACCATTACACCAGAACCACCACCAGTGCTAAATCCAGATGCTGTAACTGTAGATCCGTCTGTGTTTGATAAAGTTAATACACCTGTTCCATTATTATAAGATGCTCCAGTCAAGTAGATATCAGTAAATCCAGTTAAGAATCCAGAGACATTAAATGTATTTCCAGAGTTTGTTGTAAATGTTGCAACACCGGTATTAGAATCATACGTACCACCAGTTACAGTCATATCAGATGATAAAATACCAAGGTTTACAGTATAATCATTTCCATCATTAACAGAAGCCGTTAAATCAAAAGTTCCAGGATTCCAAGTAAGTCCAGTTAAGAAATAATCTGTTCCACCTGTATATAATCCATTAATTGTTACAGAACCATCTTGTCTATCTAATGTTAATGTTCCATTAGAATATGTTCCACCAGTTACATAAAAATCATCTGTTAAAAACCCAGAAGTATTTAATGTATTACCATTAGAATTTGTTAAAGTTAAAACACCAGTTCCATTATTATATGTTAAACCAGAAACAAATACATCTGTTGTTGTAACACCAGTCACAACAAAACCAGAAGAATCTAAACCTAAATTAATCACAGCACTACCAGAACCAACATTTCTAATGTTAAGATTTGGAACATAAGCAGTATCTGGAGCTGAGGCTACAATATTTGACCCAGCAAGAACTGATGAACAATTACCAGTAACTTTATTATTAAAACCTCCCAATACAGAACCATATGTACTAATTACTGTATTTGATTTACCACCACCAACAGTTGAGTAATTACCTATAGAATCATTTGATTCTCCACCTAAAATTGATGAATATGTACCAAAAGCACTATGACAAAGTCCTCCACCAATTGTTGAGTAATCACCACTTGGGTTCATTCTGTTAAATCTACCACCACCTATAAAACCTCCATAAGAAAGTATTGTGTTTCCACCACCTCCGGCTACGGTTGAATATACGGTATTACCACTTATTGTGTTTTGGTATCCGCCACCAATTGTTGTGTATGTTTGTCTTGCATTATTTCCTCTACCACCAGAAACTGTTGCATAATTAGCTGGAGCTGTATTACAATTTCCTTGTCTCACTGTTGAAGTTGAAAACCCAGGATTGTCAATGATTACATAAGCCATTTTTAATTGTTTTTTTTTTATTTATTATTTACTTTTATATAAATACATTAAAACAAATTAAAAACAAAAAAACCCCAAAACTTTTTTAGAGTCTTAGGGTTAAGAGTAAATTAGATGTTGTGTGATTCGAGAATTTGAGTTTTAAGTTTTGACTTACTTAAATGTTGAACGCTTGATTTTTAACTTTTGAATGCGGTATCAAATCTAACCATCGATTCTTGCAAGTTGTAGATTGAAAATCACAAACATTCTAATTACTCAGCTATTTGGTCTTCGTAAGGTTCCAAATATGTTACCGAATTATGATAATCCAGTTCGTCTTGTAATTGTTCAATTCTCGATTCCAAGAATTTAACTTCATTATCCCTTTCTACGGCAGTAATTTCACTTACTTTTACTGTTTGAGTTTCATTTCTTCTTGAATAATAATCCTCTGAAACACCATTTGTACAATCTAATGCTTTTAAATTTTTAACAACTGATTTTAATTCAGACATTAAAAAGATTTTATCATAAACAATAGTGTTTGCTTGATGAATTTGTGTTTTAAGTGCTGTCAACTCATCAACTTTTGTGTAAATTGTCGCAAGAGTTTCTTTTGTTGAATAATCTCTTTGATTTCCTTCGATTACTGAATTGTTCTTATGTAATCTAACCATTAGTTCATTTACTTCGTGAACTAACTTGTTTTTTAATTTTAATGCTTGTTTTACTGTCATAACTTATTTTTTTGTGTTAAAATTATATTATATATTTTTTTAATAGTCAACATCTTCTGTCAAACAAATTTCGGTTTTTGCTAAATCACTATAAACCCAAATTTCATATCCTAAACCGCCAGTACCTTTAAACTTATATTCAAAATTACCATACATACCATAAACACCATAAATGTGTCCCATCCAATCGTTGAGTACTTTGCTTTCTTTTGAATGAATTGTAAAAGTCATTGGTTTAAATCCATCGTCACCTAAATCTTGTTTTGCTTCTTGTATTGGTTTTGGGTTATTTCTTACCTTTTCACCCTTTTCAATAATTCGTTCTCGCATTTTGTTTAATCTTTCAATTTCTCTTTCCATTTCAAAATTTTAATTATTATTTTTTATGATTTCAGTAACCTTTAATGACCAAGGATCAAAAAAGGTATCTGTGTTACATATTTCAATTGTGTTTGTAAGAGCATTAAAATAAATGTCTCCATTTTTAATTGGTTCCATTAATTTTTTAAGATATCTTTTACCTTCGTATTCAACATACAATCTTTCGTCCCTATGTTCATCACATAATGTATAAATCCAACCATTGATTGTATGTTGTTCTCCAGGTTCTCCACAAACTTCACAAACCTGGAATGTTTCTTTTTCTGCTTCAATAACAAAGTGAAATCCGTTTTTAGGTAGATTATCCAAAAATATACTCATACCTCCAAACTTTTCTTTTACATTAACAAAACTTTTATCCCAACCAAGTGCAATTAACGTTTCAAATAATCTTTGGACAATACCCAACCAACCGTTACCAATATTAAATTCATTTCTTTTAAGTATTGGTCCTTTATCAATTCTATATGATCTTTGTAGTCCTCCAATTTTTTCAAGAAAACTTTCAAACTCTTTGTCTGTTCTATGATTATTGTTCATTCTTATTCCCATTCTTTTTTCTTTCTTGTCTAACAATAGTTAATGTATTTGATAGTGTCCAGTAAGATTCCCAGAACCCACCTCTATCATCAAGGAAGATGTTTGCATATAACTTTCCATTAATACCATAAGGTCTATCCCATTCTGGGTGCATTTCATTTATTCCGTGGACTTCAATACCTAAAGTTTCAACTTGTTCTTTTGCATTTTGTAATTGGTCCTTACTTCTTGCTGTGTTTATCAAAAAGTATATTCCTTGTTCTTGACATTCCAAAATCAAATCAACCATTTTTTTACAGTTTTCTTTGATTTCTTCATTATAAGGAATGATTGTATCGTCAAGGTCACAGGCAATTATTATCTTACCGTTTTTCAACCATTCCTTAGCTAATCTGTTTGTATAAAAATTTGCGTGATGTCTAATCATAATTTATTAATTCCCAAATCCTACTTTACCTAAACCTTTAATTGTTGGTGTTTTTTTCAATCCTTCAAGGTTATCTATTGTTTCTTCAAAAGTTCTACCCATAACAATAACTGAAATTACAACTTCTTTTAAATGTGACAAAGACATTCCTTCAGTTTTTTTAATCCATTCTTCAATATCAATACCTTTTAAATCTTCTTCGCTTAATTTGTGTTGGATGTATGCTCTTCTGATGTCTCCATTCGGAAGTTCCACCTTATATCTTCTATCAAAACGAGATGGTCTATTGGTAATCCTTTCCTGTAATTTTTCTGGGTAGTTTGTTGTTGCAATATAAACAACACCTTCAATTTGTTTTACACCATCAAGGATATTTAATAATCTTGCAGTTTGATGTCTACCTTCACCCGCAAGTGAATCAATGTCTTCTAATAGAACAATAAGTGGTCTATTAGGTTCAATTTTTCTAAATGTTCCAATAAATGATGTAAACATTTCAACATCTTCTTCATTTTTGATATTAATTACAATACCGTCTTTTTCAATAATTTGTTGTGATATTAGTTGGATTATCCCTGATTTACCACATCCAGGTTCACCATACATCAAAATACCTCTTTTGTGGATATAGTTATATTTTTTATAGTTGTCGGCTCTATTCCAAAAATTATCAATGTCTTTTAAAATGTCAGTAATTTCATATGACGGTAAACGGTACAATTCGTCAGTTTTGAATGGTTGTTTTTTTACGGTATATGTTGATAGGCTACTATTCCAACCTATTTCATATACACCCGCGGGAACTTTTGGTACTGTTGGGTATGCTGGTGCATATTCATTATTTTTTAAACTACTCCAACAAGAAGGAACATCTTTGTCAACTGTTTGTTCCTCTTCCTTATCTATCACTCTACCAACAACAGGTTCATCCATTCTTTCATCATCAGTATATTCTACAGTTTCTTCAATATATTCTTCACTCATTTTATTTCTTTTTAGAATTTCTTTTAATTCTCTTTTCCAGTTTCGTTCCATTGTTCTATTTTTTCCCAATCTTCTTTTCTTGTGGCCACTGTAATCCCATCAATATTAAAGAATACTTCATCTGTAAAAATCCTTGGATTACTTATTTTGTTTGGGTCTACATTTATTTTATCGTAGTAGGTTCCTTCATTCGCAAACCTAACATAGATTTCAACCTTGTTCATTTTCCTGTTGAATTAAGTGTTCTACAATTTGTTTTTCTAATTCTTCTTTACGGATTTCTAGTCGTAGTTTTAAATCTTCCAAATATTCTTCAGTATTTTCGTCCATAACTGGAACTTCGTCTTTTCCGTGCGGTTCAAGAACAGGCATTGGTATAATACGACCACGTCTTCTCAAACGTTGAGCCGGTGCCAATCTTGGTAATTCATCACTAACCGTAATTTTTTCTTCAGCTAGTTGTGAATCTTCTGGTAATGGTCCGTTGTGTCTTCTCATTTCATTTTTTTCATCTTCGGAAAATAATCTATAATTTGGAATTGTAGTTGGTGATTTTGAATCACATTCCATTAGAATTATTTGCAGGATGTTCATTGGAAGACCGGTTTGTATTGTATCAATTTGTTTATCTTCCTGGTTATATGTTTTAAAAGCATAATCTTCGTGATTATTTTCAAGTTCATATTGGTTCGGAAAATATTTATAAAATGCAAACTTTTTATTTTGTTTTTTATCAATAAGATAGATTAAAATTCCTTTTGAATGGTTATAAAAATATGCAGAATCATTAACCATTGCAGTACACCATTTTGTTTGATAACCGTATGAACAAGATGCAGCATAAGTTAGTGGTTTAAAAATCATATAATTATCGTCTTCAAAAATCTTATGAATTTCTTTTTTTGATTTTTTAAACATTTCACGATTCTTTGCCTCAAATAGCTGTTCTTCCAACATATCCCAGGAATCATATTTACTAATATCTTTTTCAATGATAACACCTTTTTCCATTAGTTCTGTGAACTCAATAAATCTTTGCATTTTATTCCAAGAAAATATAAAGTCACAAAAAAAATTTCTTGACAACATATTTTCGAAAGAATCCATTGGTACTGTTTTTTCAATTGGGCTTTGGTGAATTGAGTCTGATTTTATTGGTCGAAAACTATCTTGTTCTGATTGCCAATATTCAATTCTTTCATTCAACATTTTAACCAAAAACTGTGAATATTTTTTGGTGTTTGTTGTGTCAAATTTTGCCAACATATTGGCAATTGTTAGATTTAAAATCTCATTTTCTTTTTTTAATTTCTTAATTCCCATCATCTTCTTTATTTTCTATTAAACAACTTGCTAACACATACAACTGAAATAGTACGAATATTACAATCATAAGAAAACTATTCCAGATTGTCCAATTTAAAGGATTAAATTCGTCTTGAAAAAAACATATTACTGCATACCAAAAAAATTCTTTTGCAAAAAATTCTTGTTTATTTAGTGTATACCGATTTTCCATTATCTTAAGACAAAAGGATGAATAATAACTGCAATTTTTTCTACCCTACCTTCCTGTGGTATTACAGCTCTATCTTCTTTTACAACAATATCCATAAGTCCAGAATCTTCTTTTAATCTATCGGCCTGGATTTTAACTTCTTTTTTTGCGTCTTCTTCGTTTTTGAAAAAACCGAAATACGAATCACAGTTTCCGGTTTTATCACAAACACCAAAAATGATGTTTCTTGCTGGTTTTATCATAATTTAATTTTTTATAAAGTTAAAAAAAAGGTGATTCTATCAATGGGAATCACCAACATTATTTTTTTCTCCATATATCAAATAGTCAGGGTTTATAACCTTTGATACTTTTCTACGGTCACCACTTTCGTGTTTTACTACAACACCTTCGTGTGGTACTTTGGTACCTTTTATATTGTTATTGAAAACAAAACTATCTTGTTTTTTTTTATTCCACCGACCCCAATGTAAAAGTTCAACCTGTGGTAAATCTAAGACATCAAAGTGAGCAGCTTCTGCTGGATAACGTTCATATTTACCATCAACCTCAACGTCAAAACCTGCAAATTTTATATCAGTTAAACCATAGTCGTAGTTTTTTTGTATTCCTACGCCATATATTTCACCATACACTATAAAACCACTTTCAAGGTATTCGTAAGTATCTTTAACGTGAGTCCATAGTTTTTTACGTATATCATATTTTTTTGCAACATCGTCCCAAACATCAGAAGAGAAAAACCCTTGTGAGTCAGAACCTTTTTCAACATTATGAGAACCATAAACATATTCAAAACCAGCCCATCTATCACCAAAGAAAGATGTAACTCGATCCCATAAAGATAATTTTTTCTTTCTAACTATACCGTAACGAGCATTGGTCCCATGTAACTTACGAGTTATAACAACCAAATCTTCTTCAGTAAACATATCGGGTACGTTCTTTTGATTTGGAAACTTGTAATATATGTGGAAGTTTGGATTTTGATGATACTTCATTTTACGTTCACCTGAAACCAAAGTTATAACTTTTACTGGTGGTTCGTATTTAGTTATATCTAATACACCCATCATGTCTTGACCTTCAACAAACCCGTCTACTGACATTTTTGATTTGAAAACTTGACCTAATGACATTATTAAACATTCAGAGTAAACTCCACGAAGTTTTACAGTTCTAACTCTTCGACCATTACGGAGGTAATTAGTAACACCTAATTCATCAGATAATTTTTGTGGTATTACAGCATCAGTAGTTGCAACAACAACAAGATCATCAACCTTATATTCTCCTTTTTTGGTTATGGCATTCCAACCACCAACAGTTACTAATTCTATATTGTCGGCACCTAGTATTTCAGATACTGAACCTATTACTCCAACATATGCTACACTATTCTGATTTTCCATACAACAAATATAATTATAATATATTTAATAAACAATATTTCCTAATATTTATTACATATGAACCTACAAGAAAACATACAGAGAATTAAACAAATGATGGGACTTCTTAAAGAAGGACTGCACGACACATCTTGGCAAAATGAAGAGGGTGATAAAATAACTCTTATGGATTTATTAGATGCGACGCAAGACATACCTGTGGAAGAATATTCGGTAGAAGAATTAAAACCACACCTATTGACTTGGGATGGTGATGAAGATGAAATTAAAAAAATAGAAAAGTCAGATTTAAAATACCCAATATTAATATTTGTTAATGATGATGGTGAATTTATTAGTATTATTGATGGGCACCACAGAGGACAAAAGGCGGTAAGGAAAGGATTAGAGACAATTAAGGCTAAAGTAATACCAATTAATTATTTACCTAAAAAAATAAGAAAAGTTTTTTCACATCTAAATTAATCTGAACCCACAAGAAAACATACAGAGAATTATTCTTCAGAATATTCTTTCTTCATAGATCTTGGTTCAACAAAATCCCACTTTGTGTTTTCAAATTCTGTAACCCATTCACTAACATCTTCTCTTGTCCATATTGGACCAAAAGACGGTCTGTATTGAAATGGTAGACTATCCCTATTTTCCCACTCATCAAGTCGTTGTGTTACATCTTCAATAAAATTTTTATTCTTAATGTATTTAATCCACTCTCTGTAATCATATTCAGATTTAATATACATAACATCACCGTAGTTATAAAACTCCATTTCAGGAAATTCTAAATTTGGGTTATTGGTATAAACATCAACAATACCGTTGTCTCCGTTGTATTCACCACAAAGTTCTTTTAATGAATATAAACTGGATGGTTTTTCTTCCCAAACACTACCGAACTGACGTACAGAACAAATGTAGATATATCCATCTTTATATGAATGAATAAATCCTTCAATTTTATTTCTCAAAGAAATAAGTTCGTCCATTGTTAGTTTTGATAAGTCCATATTATATTCAATTATTGATTTGTTTTAATTTTTCTTTCAATTAAATTTTACAAATTGTTTGAGTTTATCGTGTAATTTATAAGAATTTTGGTAGTAGTTACCCTTTTTGGTTCTTTTGAGTTCCTTATCGTGGTATCCAGAATTATATGCAATGTTTACCATATCTTCTTCATCTTTTTCCATATTTTTAATATGTTTTTGGATTTCAGATAATACATCTTTGATTTCATCATTTGATGTATTATTCTTTTTTTGTTCTAACCATATATTGAGATTTTGACGATATGTTTTCATATAATTTCTTTTTTAACTATTTTACCTTCAATAAATCTTGACAGAACAAATGATTCAACCGATTTTTCAGAATTATTAAGTAATGCCATTTCCTGAAATAACTTTTCATAATCTTCTTCAGTTATTAAAGTGCCGCTCATTCTTCCTTTATCACCAACCATTTGTATTTTAAAAGAACCATATGGTTCTGGATGATGTTCTTCAACCATAATCAAATTATCAAATTCAGAACCTTTTGTTTCATCTAATTTAACTAACTTACCTTCATCATCTCTTTTATAGAAAGCACTTCTATGATACCCACAATCTGGACAAGATGAAAAAAATTCACCACTCTTATAATAATAATCTTCAAAACAATCCTGTGATTCACATCTAGGACAATCAACATAATTTATTACACTTCCCATAATTTATTATTTATCTGTATTATACAATCCGTCTTTTTCGTCGTCTTTCATCATTTTAACTATCGCACCTTCTCTTTTGTATTTTCTCAAAAGATTGAAGATTTCCTTGATATCTGTAAATTCAGATGGTGGCGAGTCATTTCTTCCTGGAAGAAACATCACAGTAAACCCATGGTTTGCTTGGAAATTTTCTTTAACTCTCATACCATTGATTTCACTAATATAAACCCAAGGAAAGTTTCCTGATAGTTTTACATCTATTCCTATTTTTTTAAGCCTTTCAATAAACACTCCGAGTTTATCTGTACTTATTTGTGTGCTACTTTTTGTTTCCATTTTATATGTTCCAAATTTAGTTTTTACTTCCATAACATTCAAGTTTTTTATCCGTTACATTCCACAAATCTTTTTTTCCTTCCGTCATATGACAGTTGTGTTTCTTTCCGGTTCTTTTTCCGAACTCCACAATCATATCATTATGACGATTACGAATAAGATGAGGACATTCTTTGCAAGGTTTTTTCATGCTACAAAGTTAAGAAATGTTTTTTATTAAAACAAATTATTTTTTGAAATTGTAAGATTTTTGAATTGGTCTTTTACCATATCTTTTTTCCATAAGTTTTTGGTGTAAATCCCAATTTAATATTGATTCGTTTGTTTGTTTCAGTTTTTTTGATACTTTTTTTGTTAATTCTTCGTTAAACTCTACCCCATGTCTATCATAAAACTCATCAACCAATCTATCTGTTGACATATTGTTTTGTTTCAAAAGAATGTAAGCTCCAAGATCGGCTTCTATTTCATCTTTTTCAGAACGAGGACCGTTATGTTTCAATAATAAATGGGCAACCTCGTGTGCTTCAATAAATTTAAGGTCTTTCATATTCAGACCATCATTACCTAAAAAAATTTCCCCATCAATTATTATTAAATTTTGTTCTGGAAAATAAAACCCATAACCATATTCATCGAAAAAATTTTTTAACTCTAAATAGTTTGTATTGTTTTCGAAAATAACTAAAATATTAATGCCAGCTTTAAAATTACTTTCATAAGATATTAAATCTTTTTCCATTTCTTTTAATAACTTATACTGATTTTCAGTTATAATGATTTTCATACATATAAATATATTGGTGTTGTGATTTAACCCACAACACCAACTAAATCATCTAGGTGATGATCTCCGGACATATCAGACCCAATCGGTCTTTTATCCATAATTTTGATTATTTCATCAATACTATATGGGTCCAACCCATTTCCATCAACACCAACATCCATTCTTTTACCATTACCAAATTTAGCTTCCCTACCAAGATGTACATGCCCGTGTAGATGGATTACACCTTTATTTAGACCGTGCCAACTTTGTAGTGGATAATGACATAAAACAAAGTTTCTGTCATTTATTTTAACTTCCAAGTAGTGGTTTACACTTAAAAATCTATTTCGAATGTCGTCTCTGTTGTTGACTATGTGCTGGTCGTGATTTCCAAGTATTAAGTGAATGTTTTGACAAACCAATCTATCAAGGAATAAACCAATATTATCAAAACCACCAAATGAAACATCACCTAACATTATTAATGTATCATCTTGACCGACATAATGATTTATACCATCAATAAGCCTTTCATTCATTTGGTCTATTGTTTCAAAATCCCTAACCGAATCAACTGGTATTTCACCATCTTTTTTTCTCCAGTTTGTCACACCACGAACAATATTTTTGTGTCCGTAGTGTGTGTCTGAAGTTATATATACTTTTCCTGTTGTTAATATTTTTTTAAAACTCATAATTTTTATTTTTAAGGTAAATCATCTAAATAATCTATATTATAATTTACATCTGGTCTACTACTAACTGTTTGGTTTTGTTCAGAACCAATTAATCTTTTAATTCTTTCAATCATATCATTTGAAAACATAGCCCTTATTGAATCGTTATTTGTTGGATTAATTATAGCTTCAGTATTTGTGGAACTCCAAATTCTAAGTGTTTCTTGTACAATATCATTAGCCGTTCTGGGTTCCGAATAATCAGATATTCTTCTTCTAATTGTTGATACATCATCCCCCCAACCAATTAAATCGCCGGTTGTTTTATTTTCTTGCAATTCTTTTCTAATTTTTAAAAACAATTCATCCGGAATAAAGTTAATAAACATTGGATCAACTTCTTTATCTAATTGATCCCAAGCCTGGAACTTTTCTTTTGAAAATTCCCTTGAGAAGGCAATTTTTGTATCCGTTTTTTTATTTAAAACATAAACCAATCTATGTGTTGATAAATATTGATTCCAATACCTTTCTTGTGTTACACACCACTTTGTATTTGCTCCATACACTTGTGATGCTTCAAAACTTAATGGTGTTAAAATAAACCAGGTGTCATCTTCATAAATCTTTAAAATTTCTTTTTCAAGTTTTTTTCTATTTTCAATTTCTTCGGCTAACACAACAACTTCATTTAATTCTAAAAAATTAGTGTAATGGCTAATATCTTTATTTTTAATCCTATTTGCTTTTGAATGTCTTTCAAATTCATTTAGAGTTTCAATTTCACCAGAACCAAATAAAAATACACCCATATAACCCATAAATTCATCTTTATTAGAACTGTAATAGTCACTATCATTTTTAAAATTTTTAATTAAAAATTCTGTGTACTTATACGAATCCGTTGGGTCCAGAAAAGATATAATATCAATTAAAGATATATTCAGATCCGGATGTTGTTCTTTTAATCTATCTAATCTACTCATAACTTTATACTGAATCTGTTTTTCATTTGTTCTATTTTATCTTCTGGAACTCCGTGTTGGTTTTTTCCTTCGTGACGATTTTCAATTATTATTGAAAACACTTTATAACCAAATTCTTTTGCTAATTCAAAATAAGGTTCCATTTCCCATTCTGTTGTAAAGGTATTTGAAACAACAATTTTTTCAACATCGGCTTTCATATCTGTTTTTACTTTATGTTGACACCAATTATGTGCATTGCCAATTCTATTTGAATCAAAGTTGTAGTTACTATCTTCATCCAAAAAGAACATGTCAGCTTCGTAATGATTATCAGATAAAGTTTTAGCAAATGTTGATTTACCACTTCCTGGTATTCCTCTTACAATATATAATATTTTTTCCATAGTTTTAAGCTTTAATCCAACTTGATTTATTTTCTGGATTTACCTTAATTAAACCCTTTTCAATTAAATCATATGCAATACCCCAAGATTTATACGCGATGATTTTGTCTTGTCCTTTTTTATTTTTAGTCTTAAGAAATATATAATCAAAATTCCAAACTAAACCTTCTTTTTCAAGTTTGTCTAAAAATAATTGTTCTCTCTTGTTAACTTTCATAATACAAAGATATAAATTTTTTTTTTATCTTACAAGTATTTATTAATATGAAAATTATAATTTCTGAATCACAATATAATAAATTATATTCTTATAATAATCCAGGTGTCAATTTAATTATTAATGAAGTTGCCGGTAAAAAACTTACACCATTAAGTGAAGGTTGGTTAAATACTCTGGCCGACATTGTTGGTATTTTTGACCCAACAGGACTTGTTGATATTGGAAATGCCGTTTCATACTGGCACCAAGGAAAAAATACATTTGCCTTATTAACGTTAGTTTCTGCAATACCTGGTATTGACTGGGCAACAAAACCTTTTATTTTGGGTAGTAAAATTGTTGCTGGTGCATCTGAAACAAAAATACTTGGTTGGTTAGTAAGAACACTTAACAAATGGATTGGTAAAGTTTTAGACAAAATAGATAAGATGTTACTTTCTAAAATACCAATTGTTAAAAACTTTGCAGATGCTATGAGATCATTTATAAATGGTCTTAAAAAAGATTCAGAAATGAAATTAAACGAATCCAAACTTTATAAGATATTAACTGAAGATGTTGATTTTGATAAGGCTTATCGTGAATTTTTCCCAAAAATTTATAAATCAGTATGTTTAAAATATGCAAAAGGTGATGGTGAAAAAGCTCAAGACTTTTGTCAAGATGGGTTTATAAAGGCTTACAATAAATTAAGTCAGTTTAGAGGTGATAATTTAGGTGGTTGGATTGCGATGATTGTAAGAAACAATATTCTTGATGAATTAAGAAAAGAAAAAGGTTCAAAAATTCAAGATTTTGATTTTGGTAGATATGATGCAAAACAAGAAGAATATGATGATTCATTTATGGGTAGATATAGTGAACAAGATATTCAAGATGCAATAAATACATTATCACCACAATTTCAAAAGGTTTTCAGAATGTATTATTTTGATGGAATGAAACACCACGAAATTGCAAAAAAATTAGGTATTTCCGATAGTACATCAAAAACAAACTTACTTAGAGGAAAAGTAAAAGTTAAAGATTTCTTAGAAAATTTAAAGGAGGCATAAGCCCCCTTCAAAATTGGGTCGACATTGAATGTCAACTCTCCACCACCTTGTTTCATTAAACAAGGAAAAATCATTGCCTTATCATCCAGAAGTAATAGTTGGTACCATTACCGGATCCCATTGTTATATCTGTAAATTTTAATCCATTCATAAAACCCATATTCAAATTACCTTGATATATTGTTCCACTTAAATTACCAAAAGGTGTAAAGTTTAATGTCAAATTATAAGCCGAAGCTGTTGGGTAAAAGGAATACAGACTTTCTATTCCATTATAAGTATATGTGTTTAAATCTAAAAAAACAATGGTGTCATTCAAAGGAATTAGATTTCCAAATTCACCAACCCTATATTGATTTATAACCCAAACTTGTCCAACCAAATTATATGCCGTATCGATTTGTGTTGAATCCGTAACTATTGGTTCTGGTGGATTTGGTGGTCCAAAATTTTCCTTATGACAGGATGTTAAACCTAACACAATAAATAAACTAATTAAAAAGTATTTCATATTATCTTGTTACTAATGCTTCAATTTTACTTTTAACTTGGTCTGTAATTGTAAATTCTTTAACAGATGTAATTACAACAGACTCATTCAATACTTTAGACGGAATGTGAACCAAAAAGGTATCACCATCAAAAAATGATAAATTGTTTTCCAATTCAATGCAACCGTGAACCATCTTCAAAAACAATTTGAACTGAATTTGATCCATAAATGTTTCATTTACCAATTCACCCATCTTTTCGTGTGTGATTCTAATATTGTATCCTTGTTTATTCATAAGACAAAGATATAAATAAAAATCAATTAAAACAAAAAACCCACAAATATTTTTTTACAAACTTTGTGGGTCTTTAAACTAAACCATTATTTTTTTAGAAGAAGGTGGATTAGGTTTTTTTGTAAAGATAAATATATAGGAGTTTTCAAAAAAATCAAATTATTTTAAAACTTTTTGTATTAATTTCAATAATTGTTTGTTTTCTTTTGAAATATCAATATTTTTTTCAGAAAAATACTGACACTTAGTATGTTCGTGACCATCTTTTGCTCTTTCTAAATTTGGTAAAACTTTTTTTTTAGATTCAAATGAAAAAACATACATCATACCTTTTTTTGTTGTTCCATCATTTTTATATCTATTGATAAAACCAACTAAATCAATTTTATTTGGTAGTTTAATATTTGTTTCTTCTTTGTATTCTCTGATTGCTGCTTCCGTTGGTGATTCCTTACCTTCTATATGTCCTGAAGGTATTGACCATTGATTTGGTAATGATTCTTCTGGACTTCTTTTACAAAGTAGGACTTCATCATTGTGTTTTAAAATAACACCGGCATATCTTTTAAATTCATTCATGATACTATATTTATAAATATGAATGAAGTAAAAATAAATAATAACCTATTCAATGTTATCACAGTTTTAACTGATAGAGACATTCAGAATGGTATGATGGGTAAAAAATTTAATGATAAATTTAATGGAATGTTATTTGTTATGGAATCAGGTCAACATTCTTTCTGGATGAAAAACTGTGAAACGTCACTTGATATTATTTTTATAAAAGATATGAAAGTTTCTAAAATACACAAAAACTGTTTACCTTGTAGGGAACAAAAATGTCCAACATATCCAGGTGAAGGTGACTTAATATTGGAAATTGCTGGTGGTGATTGTGATAAGTACGATATAAAAGAAGGTGATTCTGTATATATTGAAGCTTAGTTTTTAATATGAATTATATTGTCAAGTATATTTGGATTTATTAATAATTCATTTGGTGTTGTTTTTATCATAAGAGCCTTACCACTTTTTGATTTAGAAGATTTTATATTGGAAAAATCTAAAATTTCAACTTGGAATCTAGTTATTGAAGTGTATGTACCATTTTTTAGTTTTTCACCATAAATTGAATTAAATTCTTTTAAATAGAAAATTGTGTATTCTGGAATTTTCTTTGAAAATTCAATTCCATCGTACGTAACCCAGTTTTCTGAATTTTTAGTATTACTATATTCTTGAAAGGAATTTTCAATAGCAATTTTTAATTTACTTAAATTTTCAAAATCGCATTCAAATTTTATTATGTAATCTGTATAATTTTCAGATATAATGACATTTGAAATTCCGTCTTGTTTGATTAAATTTTTTTTAAAATTAAATATTTTTTGTTTTATTTCTGGTAGTTTTAAATTTTTCTTACCATTTATACTATCTAATAACAATATGGATGATACATTTGTCTTACTTTGACTCAAGTTTATAACATATTTAAACTTTCCGCTACCATCGTTGTTTAATTGTATTTCATCTATAAGTTCGACACAAGATGTCAATAAAAAAAGTAATATGAAAAAAAAATATTTCATTAATTTTCTAACTTACTAATATGATTTTGTAGGTACCACATTGCTTTTTTCAAATCTTCCAGCTCTTTACTTGGGTCCTTTTTACCGGCTCTTGAAATATATTTAACGGTATTACCAAGTGCAAAACCCAAATTCCAGGCATCAATAACTTTAATTGTTTCATATGGATTTTCTTCTCCACCGTAATGTAATGGGTGGTCAACAACTTCATATGGTCTCAAAATATCTTTAAGTGTATATATGTTTGGTTGTTTTCTTTCACCCCAAAATGCACCATCAATATAATATGTTTCAAAACTTGACCAATTAAGTGAATCAACACCATTGTCAACATCTGGAATATTAATATTTGATGATTTATAATCATCAATATAAACAACACCACCTGGTTTTAGTCTTGGTAATGTGTTTTGTACGTCTTGGACCAAACAATCAAATGTATGACAACCATCTATTTCTATAAAATCAAATAACAAATCGTTTGATTGTATAAACTTAGGTACTGTTTCTAGTGAGGATCCAGGAACTAAGTTTAGATAGATTTCGTGTTTTTTTGCTTCTTCTGCCAAAATTTCAAAGTTAGGTACCGTACATTCGTGTTCACACAAATCAAATACGTGAATAGAAACTGGGTTATTAGGATATTGACCAGAGTTTTTCATAGATGCAATCACATCACAAATTAGTAATGCTGAATGACCCATATTAAATCCAATTTGGATTAATGATTCTGGTTTATAATTTGAAATTAAATCACTTAAAGTTTTTTGTCTTTCTGGAAACCAACTAATGTTTCCTTCTTGACAATCATTTCTCATTCCTTCTAATAATTCCATTATTTTTTAATATTTTCTTTTTTTATTTTCTATTTGAATTTTACTACTAAAATTTCTGATTTTCTTACCCAAATCCATATCATTGGGTGTTTCTTCAATCAATTCTTTGATTTTTTCTACTGGGATTGTTGCCATAGTTATACGTTTAATTCTTGTTTGGATTTTTTATAATTTTCAATCATTTGTTTTTGTCCAACATAAGCAATCAACTTTCTTTTAAACATTGGTAGTAGTGTTTCATTTATTGGAAAATCACCCCTACTTATCATTTCAATTACAGGGAGTTTCTTTTTATCTTCTGTTGTCCACTGACTAAAACTATCAATAATCTTTGGGATTGTCAAACTTTTTTTGTCTCCTGAATATATTAAATTAGTAACAACTTTACTTTCTGGCGACCCCTTTGCTGCTGGTTTTTTTTCATATTCCCAGATGTTTATTACATTACCAATTGTAAAATAAAAATAACCTTTATTTTCTAAAATATTTTTATTGTTCTTTTTTACTTTGAGATGAATACTATCATATACAAGTTCCCAAACTGATTTTGCCATTCCAAAATATTCGTAAATTCTTGGTGCCGAATAAGATAGAATCTTTATAAATTCTTCATATTCATCTTTGGACATTACTGGAACGTCTTTGATTTTTAAATCCTTTACAAGTAATTCATCATCAACTGTTTGGAATTTCTTATTTGTATATAGGAGTTTTTTATCTTTTACTAATGTTTGGACATTTGCTAAATGTAATGATAGTTCAATAAAACCTGGATATAATTCCATATTATCGAGTTTTTCACCCATTTTTTGAAAGTACGATAAAAGTTTGTATTCTTTGTGTTCTCTGTCAATTGGTTTTTCAAACATCCAGTCGGTGTTCATTAAAAATTCTATTTTCTTTTTTCTTGCCATCTGACATAATAATAATCATTTAATATAACCTGTAAATATTAATTAATCCTCATAACGATATATTCAGTACCATTGATTGTTATTTCTTCATATTGACCATCGTAACCATTAAGAGTTTCACCATAGTCGGCATTATTTTTTAAATCTTCTTTAAGTTCTTCCAAATCCATAAAATCTGAAAAATCTGTATAACCCATCATATCTCTTAAAAAACTTAATGCGTCTCTTTCTATATCATCCAAATAATTTTCAACGGCTTCTCCAATGTCGTCATCACTTGGGTCACCATCTGGATTATCTTTTATTTCTTGTATTTCATATTCAATTTCAGATATTCTTTCGTCTCTAGTTTCTTCTTGTTCTTCTGTGTCTTCATCGTCATAAATTTGATGTGGTGAAACAACGGCACCATTTTTATATAAAACCCAATGACTTCTTGACGAGTCGTTACTTGTATTTTTATATTGAAACCTATTACCTTCGGAATCTTCAAAATCAAAAACATTACCATCTTCTTTTGTAGGTAATGAAATTGGTGCTCTCACACCTTCATATTCATAAACCCATTTTTCCATTTCAAGTAACCAAATTTCTTCTTCTTGGTCATCACTTAGTTGGTTTTCAACACCATACGAATCTGGAGAATCCCTAACCCATTCTTCAACAGCGTCTTCAAAATAATCTTTAACCTTTTCTGAATCAATGTAGTTGGATAAATAATCTTTACTGAAATAATCATTTGGCCTATCTAACATATCTTCATAATATGCCTCAACAGAATCTTCAACTTCACTCATTGTTCCAACGGCATATTCATAACCAGTTGATAATGATTCAAAAGATGTCATATCATAGTGTGTTCCATATGGGTATAAATCATAGACATCAGTTTTATCATCTGTTAAAGTTTCAATTTCTTCTTCAATTTCATCTATTTTTTCTTGCAATTCATCATACTTTTCATCATAATCTTCTAGTTCGGTACTAAGATTTGATTGTTCTTCTTCTAATTCTTCTAATCTATTTTTTAATTCTTGTAGTTCTTCTTTTTCGTCACTATCCAAATAATTTAGTTCATTCCTATCTGTTGCATATATAAATGCCGCGTGTGCTTTTTCGCCTTCTTCGTTAGTATCATTTAAATTCCATTCGTTTTCTTCTCTTCTAACTTCCTGTTCATCAAATTTTGCTTTTTGTTTTCTTGCCGCAATTACTTTTTCATATGGTGTTGACCAGTATCTTTTAGATCCGAATACTTCAACATTATCTAATGATTTTATTTTTGTATGTGATATATTGATATTTCCATTGACTTTAATTGGTCCCAAATCTGTAAGATGTATTTCATTTTTGAATGGTTGAAAATCTAAGGATCCGTCAATGACAAGTTTTTTTCCTCTAAATGCTCTTAGTTTTGGTATTAAGTTTGCTTGATAATAAACATTTTTTAATAAGACATAGTATTCTTCTGGTGAAATTACAATTTCTTGTTCGCCTTGCTCACTTTGTTCTTTAATTATGTTTTTAATCAACTTAATTAGATTTGACTCTGTCAATTTCAAAACTTTTTTCATACAACAATAAATACCCAAAACTTTACAAATATGAATGTTTGAAGATATTTATATAGAAATAAACCTAATAAAAACAAATTATTATGGGATGTGGTTGTAAGAACAAAGGAAACCAAGCGGCAGCACCTCAACAAGCAACAAGAACTGAACCGGCACCAAAACCAGCTGTTCAGAATCAAACTGTACAAGAGTCTGTTAAAAAAGTAATCGAAAAGTATTACAATAAAAAATAATTTCCTTTGGCCAAAGAAAAATTAAGGGTGGAAAATTTTTCCACCTTTTTTTGTATTTATAAGATATGGCAAAATTAGATCAATTTCTTGAGTGGTTCCACGATGGTAGAGAATATTATTACAATAATTTATTAAACACATTTCAAACGACTCGTAAATTTCTCCAAACCGTAATTAAATATGGTGAACAAGACAATATTGATATTTCATATATTCCATCTAGTGAATTTGAAGAAGATGAAGGATTATTTGACTTTTTAGCTGAAAATGGTTTTTTAGATGATATAAAATATGGAGATTTAGAAGACCATTTAAGAAATTATTATCTTCTTTGGTTGATGAATAAAGATGAAATCGGATGTTTGAAATTTATATGTGATAATATCCTTACAGATGTTGAACCAAGAGATGATGGGTACTGGTTAAGGTTAAGGGATAGAGAAGAACTTGCTGATTTTTTTAGAAGTAGTAGTAGAAGAAGTGACTATGATTTACAAGATATTGCAAAACAAGTATTAGGTGATGGTCTTGATTATGATAGATATTGGAATACAACTGATGATGTTTATAGAGATGTTATTGAAGAACTGGATGAAAAAAATATTCGAACTCTTGCAAATTACATTTTAGGAAGTATTGGAAATATCGATTTAAATACTGATGATTATAATTCAGATTTTTTTGAAGAATTGGCTCAAATACAAGCTCGTGATGGTGTATTTCAAATTACCCAGGATAATGTAATGTCTTTAATTAAAGATGATGACGCTATGAATGAATTAATGAATGGTAAGGATTTATCTGATTTGAAAAGTGATTTATATTCAATACATAGTAATGCTTATAACAGTACTTATGAAAATACGATATATAGTCAAGTTATGGAAGGGCTTAAAGAATATTTTTCATCCCCAATTGATGTAGTTGCAACAAAAGTTGGTGAAAAAACAAAATATATTTCATACATTAAAATTCGTGATTTCTACGGTAATGTTATGAAATTTATTGAAGGAAATCTTGGTGGTGGTTGGAATGAAAGTGTTTTAGAATACTTTGGTTCATATACAGGAATGATGAATCAACTATTCAGAGAAGATGTTTATGAACCAATTGATTTTAGAATCGATGACTATCCAGATTATAGAGAAGTTGACAAAGCAATAAATGATTACTTCAGTGACTACATTTAACAACTATTTATAAATTAAATTAAAACTTGTATCCATTATAAAAAAATGGAATATGAGAAAAATTAACAAAAATTCAAGAAGAGGTATTGTAAACCTATTTGCCGATTTTATTCTTACAAGAATAGATAAAAAAGAAAATTCAATTATCCAGGTAACAGATTGTGAATCATTTATGGTTATCCACGGACAAACAACATCAAAAGACGTATTGGATTTAGATAAAATTAAAACAGACTTTTTTGAGTGGTTTAAAGATATTTTAGATGTGGTTGGAATAAAACAGATTAATACTTTAGATATTATCCGTTACGACCAGGAAATCAACAACATTGAAAAGGGTTGGATTAATGTAAATAAAGAAGTGTTCGTTGAAGAAGATGAACCTATTCACGAACTTAATGTATCTTCTGAATTTCCATACGGTTACAGTTTAAATTGTGGTAGACTTATGACTTATTATTCACACTATGTTTTTAATCATATGTATAGTCTTATGGGTGTTGACAGTTTGAAATTTTATTTCACAAAAGAAGAAGATGAAAATGAAGATTTAAAAATTAAAATTATATCTGATTCTAAATATAACAAAGACATTATCAAATCTTTAGTACTTGACGTATTTTCTTTTGATTTAGAAGACTTTAAAGAATATGTTAAGGATTATGACCTTTTACAAGACATCTTATTTCCTGGTAAAGATAAACCATATACAAAACAAGATAAGTTAGAACACATAATAGTATTCTAAAAAGAAACCCCACCTTTTGAGTGGGGTTTTTTATTTAATCAATTAAAAATCCTTTTATTATTTCAAAACCTTCATTGATATCGTCAAAGTCTCTATCTGGTGCAAAAAGTTCTGTATTTGGGTTATCTTCTGGAGATTCAATCAACATAAAAGCCGGAACATATTCATTACCTGTTACTTCAACAAATAAATCGTATTCCGCTTCGTGTTCGTGAATATCTCGATCAACATATGGAATATTTTCTTTATCCAACATTTCTTTTAGGTCCACACAGAAAGGACAACCTTTCATTGTGAATAACACTGCTAACTTATCCATTAATTAATTCTGTTACTAATCCGTTTATTTGTCCTTCACTTAACATACCAACTCTCGTTTCAATAACTTGTCCTGCATTAAATATTTTTACAGTTGGGATGCTTCTAACACCAAGGGCTGCACTTACTTCTTGATTTAAATCGACATTCATTGTGTACATTTTAACATCTGAAGTATTTTGATTTGCTACTTTTTCAAAAGCTGGTTTCATCATACGACAAGGTCCACACCATTCTGCCCAGAATTCAACAATAACTTTCTTTCCGGCATTAATTTCATTTTGTAAGTCAACACTACTAATTTCCATCACTTTCTTTTAATTTTAATAAATTTTTTATGAAGAACTTTGTTTCTTCTATTTTATCTGGTTCAAAATAAACCTTTATTTGGTAGAATGTTTCCATCCCATCCTTTCTTGATAAATATACAAAAATTCCGGATTTGTTTTTTAAGATTGCATCAGTATATGTTAATCCATCTTCATACATATTAATATCACAATATTCTAATGTAAATTTTTTTTCAATAAGAAGTTCTGGTGATATTTTAACTTTGGCAAACACTCGGCTCTTTGAATAAAGTTTTCCTTCTTTTTCGTACAATAATTTAAGGAACTCATCTTCCTTTTCAAAAAACTTTTTAGATTCCATATTTCAATATTAAAATGAAGTGGTGAAAAGTCACCACTTTATTATTAAATCATTGTTTCAGCCAATTCCCAAAGTTTAGTATTAATATTGTTTTGTGATATAATATTTTCAATACTTTTCATTTTTGTTATTTTACCACGATTGTTTGTTACTTTAACACCACCACGAATAAGTTTTTCTTGTATTACATTAAAAACTTTCCACATATCATCACCTTCATCATCTTTTCTATTTGGTGTTAACAATCCAAGTATTTCTAAATCGGTCAATGTTTTTTCACTATTGAATCTGATTTTAGCCGATTCTCGAACAAAATCAATTTTTTCATCAGTTGTTAATTCACGACGCATCATACGACCAACCGATTGTTCAATCATTGGTAATTTTTTAGAAAATGAATCGGCCAATTGTTTAACATCGTCAAGTTGGAACTGATTATGTCTCATTGTAAATTTTTCAGCGACTGCTGTAGGTACTGTTAAACCATTAGAACATACCAATCTAAAAAGACCTGAACCCATGGAAAACGCGGCAGTTCCATTATGTGAATTCCTAACAATTGCCTCAACTAAAGTGTCACCAATTTTTGGTAATTCACCATTACGGAATTTGATTTCGTGAAGACTATGAATACCCTTACCTGTTTGTTTTACTGATGATACCTGCCAACCTTCACGGTCAAAAAATTCAATAACTTCTTCTGTTGGTACAAAAGTATATTTGCCAGTCATTTTTGGTGATGGTGAAGTTGCAAATACTGATGGTGCTGTAGATTTAATTAATTCTGGGGTGTATAACATATTTTAGATTTTTTTGATTACACTACAAAATTAGTAATTTTTTTTTAATTACAAAATTTTATATCAAATTAATTTAAAATAATATCACCAAAGCTTGTTTTTTGAATTACTTTATCAAGATATTTTTCTTTTTGTTTTGTAATTTCTGGAATTTTTAGTTCAACAACAATACTAACAATCTGATTCCTTGAAAGTACAATGTCTTTTCCTTCTTCAAGATTCTTTTCGCACCTTTCTCTTAATTTTTTGTAGAAATCGTCTTTTTGTAAATCACCAATTAATGTAATTAAATCATTTGGGTTATTTTCAAAGAAATTGACTAACTGAGTTATATAAATTTCTAAATCAACATTTTTCATAAAAAATTTTTAGAATTAAGTTTTTACTAATATCATCCTAATTCTGAACACATGTCAAAATATTCGTCAGGTCTATTTGTGTCCCAAAGTGTTGCGCCAGGTTCAATACTAAAATAATTTTTTAGTCCGGCTGGTAGATTTTCTTCTTTAAGATTGTCTGAACCAAGAATTGATATAAAGTCTAAACAATAGATATCTGCAATCGATTCTGGTAAAGTTTTTAAATTTTTATTGTTTGTTAAGTTAAGGAACGACAATCTTTTTAAATTTCCAATTTCTTCTGGTAATTCACTAATAATATTTTCAAATACCAAAGTTCTAACATTTGTAAATTTAGAAATACTTGATGGTATTTTTATTACAATAGTGTCATCTTTACTTTTATTTTCTATTTGTAAGAATCTTGTATCTTCCGGAATCAAATCAAATAATTCTTCAAGACCAAACATTCTGGCGTATTTAGCATTTGCGTCAGTTGGGTATGCAATACCAACAAAATTTGTTTTAAAGTCAGTTGTAAGTTCGTTTCTATATTTTTGTTTAAGACTTTTTAAGTACGGTCTCATTTCTTTACTTAACACAACTTCGATATCATTTTCTGAAAGGTCTTTCAAAGATTTTTGTAATAGTTTTTCTTTCTTCTTTGAAACATAATATGACATTCCACTTGGTGATAAACTTCTTACCATTGCGGCGCTTAATTCATTTCCAAGACCAATATATTTCTTTTGTAGTTCTTCTGGTAAATTACCAAATATATCTGCACCTTTTTGACCCATACCATTAAAGTCAGGACCTCTAAGTTCCATCCATAATTCAATTTCTTGTTCACTTCCAAGTTCTGCTAGAGGGTCTGTTGTTGAAAGGTTGTAGTGTTTATATCTATTTAACTTTTCCTGGTCTTCTTGTGTATATGGTTTTGCTTCCAAATATTGTTTTTTACCATCTAATACCGGAACTTTTTTAGTAATTTCAGACCAAGGAATTACAGTAGATCCAGCATATCTTCCAGAGTTAGAACCATCAGCAAGTCTCATTTCCCCATATCTATCAACCAAAATTACAGTTGCGTAATTCAAATCAGAAGAAGGTAAATTTTTATTAATGATATAATAAAGTGTTAGGTTTTGATTCAATCTATAATTGTAATAATAGTTTCCTGAACCTTCCCAAGATGTACACCATCTTCTATCTGGTGCATGTTTTTTTCTAATGTTAATACACTTATGTTTTTGATCTGGTGCAAATATTAACACATCATCATCTTCATAAGGAATATTAACATCACTTAAATCAATTTCTGGAACCGAATATTCACTTTCTTCCATTGGTGTATAACCATCAACAATATGTTCAAATTCTTCAAAATTCATAAACTTACTCAACTTTGAATTAATTGGTAGAAGTTCAAAGTGTCTAACAAATCTTTTCGCTCTTGGTAAGAAAGTTGTCATTGCATCTTCATCCGGATTTTCTTCGTGGAATTTTTGTGTAATTGCAGCAACAAGTTCGTTTATTCCTTGGTTATTAAATTTCGAAAAGTATTTAGCAACTAATTCATTAAGTTCGGTAGGATTAAATGACAATACATCTCTTTTAAATTCTTTAAGTTTTGGGAAATGTGTTTTAACTTCGAAAAACTTTTTGATATTAAGTTTTGTTAATTGTAAATCAACTTGTACTGTTCCTCTCCATTTATTGATATAATCTTGAACCATACCTTCAAGGTCTTTTTTACTTTTTTGTTTTGTAGATTTGTCAGTAATTAATTTTTTAACCTTATCATAGTCGTGTTTAAAAATGTCTCTATCTTCATTATCAAATGCTGCCTTAAATCTTTCAAAATCGGCAATTGTTTTTCTGATATCTTCTTCAGTATCTTCTGTCTGTTTAGAAAACTTATCCACAAGTTTTTTAACTGTTGATTCTGGGTATTCTAAAAGTATTTTTTTTGTTTGTAAATTTTCTTTTACAACTTTAGATAGAAGTCCAAGTAATTCCATAAATTATTTTATTTATAAATATTATAAAACATTAAAAAATTAAGTATTTATTGTTTATATGTCAAATCACATCAATTATTATTTAAAATAAAAAATGGAAAATAAAGAATCAACAAAAGTAGGTTGTCAAGCCTGTAAAACAAATAAAGGTGTTATAAGAACACAAAGATTAGTTTTTACTTTAGGAACTATAATATCAGTATTGGCTGTTTATGGTGGTATAAGATTGATTCAAGATATTTCTTCTTTATTTTAATCCCTATGATATTTGACAAATTGGTTAATTAATAAATCACCAATAGTTTCTAATTTAAAACCTTTTGATTTAACTCTGAGTGGTTTTGAAGTATCAAATGTCTTTGGAAATTTTATTGTTAAGGGTCCGTCTGGATGTGGGATTTCAAAAGATTGTCCTTTTAAATCTTCTAAATCAAAATAAATATCATAAACAAGGTTGTTACCATACTTTTGGAAATTATTTTCTTTTTCCAATTGTATTCTAACAATCAAATCACCAAAAATACCATTTCTAAAATCACCCATTGATTGTAATCTCAAAAATTGTCCGTCATCAATGCCGTGTGGTATTTTCACTTCAACATTTTTCATTTCGTCTTTGGTACCACTTCCAGAACAAACAAAACAAGGGTTTACCAAAACGTGTCCAGAACCACCACAACCATTACATTGCATTGAAACCATCTGAATAAACATTCCATTACCCATCTGTTTTAATATTTGTCCAGATCCATTACAAGTCGCACAAACCCTTTTATCACCACCACTTCCACTACAAGTATCACAACTTGTTTTTCTTTTGAATGTTATATTTTTCTTCTGACCTAAATATGATTCAAGTGTACCAATATTGACAGTTATATTTGTTGTGTGTGTTCTTTTTTCTTGTCTTTGATTGAACATAGAATTGAACATTTCCTGGAAAGTGGTTCCAAATCCACCATTCATTCCTGCAAAAGGATTTTTTCTTTCAATATCATACCGTTGTCTTTTTTTTTCATCACCAACAATATCGTATGCAACTGAAATTTGTTTGAATAGTTCTTCGTCGCCACCTTTATCCGGATGGTTTTCTTTAACTAACTTTCTATATGCTTTTTTTATTTCATCTTGTGCTGCAGTTTCTTCAACACCTAATATCGAATAATAATCAGTATTCATTTATTGTTTCTTTTTGATATTTTTATATAAAGATAAAAAAAATTTTATGAAATATCTAATAGTTCTATTCAAAAATAAAGAAAGGAAAAAAATAATCAAGAAGTTTAAAACCTATGAAAGGGCTAAAAAATTTTTAGATAATAGAATTTCTAACAATAATATTGTTTTTGATAAACAGATTGAAAATGGTAAGACTTGTAGTTTTGAAATTGGTCTATTGGAAAAAAATTCAAGTAATTTTGATTTATATTTTGTAAAAGATGAATTAGGTAGACAAGTCAAAGTAGATTTAGATGATTCTGAATATAAAATTTTACAGATACAAAAATATCAAATAGAAGAATTAATTTTTGATATTTCAAAAAATAAAAAATTAACAATAGATGAATTCATTTCTAATTATTTAAAACGCGGTTCAATTAAATTAATATCAAAACTAAATAATAAAATTGTTGTCCAGGATGACGATAATTTTAATTTATTTTCACTTAAGAGTGAAGAAGATTGTTATCGATTTACCCAAGTATTGCAAACGTATATGTTAGAAAAGAAAAGAGGTGATTGTATTATTGTTTTAGATTCATCTTTACCTCAAAAAAAATACCTTTATTCTCTTTTAGAGTCCAAAGGTATTTCAAAATCAATTCTATATAAAAAATCAACTACTTTTTTTACTGGTGAATAGTTTTCTTAGTTTAGAAAAAAAAGTTTCTTTTATGATTTCTTCTTCAATCATTATAGGTTCTTCTTTGTATGAATTTTCCAATATGAAGACAATTTCGGTACCAGATATATCTATTTTAATCTGAGTATCATCAATTTTTAAATTTCTAAAATTTGATTTAACAAAATTAAAATCGATTTGGTTTAATTCATATATCAATACAGACTTACTTCTTGGGAATAACCCTTGAATACCATCAACAATTAAAGCCAACTTTCCTAATGAATCTTCAAAACTGTTTTGATTCTCTGCCATAGTGAAATTTTTTCTTTTTTAATTGGTGTTATTTCTTCTTTCTTTAATTTTTTAATCTGTTGAATGAAGTTTAATTTTTCTTTTTCTAAACTTTCCTGATCTTTTTTAATTTCATTCATTAACCACTCCATCTGGTTTTCCTGTTTGGTCTTCATCTTCTAACCGTAAATTAAATTCTTTTATATCAAATTTTAAAGTTTGTAATTTGTCTAAGTTTTGTTTTTCAAAAATTTTCTTCAATTCTTCTACTTTGTTGATAAATAAAACTTCTTTTTCTTCTAATTCTTTATTATAGTCAATAATAGATTTTATATTATTAATTGTTAGTGAAACTTCTTTTTCATGGAAATCACTAACAAATGAAATTAGTCTCATATTTGGTTGTGGATTGTCTTGTTCAACAACCTTGCCTTCAACAGTAAACTTTTTTGGTATTTTCCAATTTTGTGAAATTTCAACATCAATTGATAAATAACCTTTGAGTTTTCTAATTGATTTCATATAAGGAAATATTTTTTCTAATTCTTTAAAAAATGTCATAATTTTTAATTTAAAAGGTAAGTTATTATATAAGAAAGAAAAACACCAAAAATAATAATTTCAATCTTTGAAAAAGTTAATACTGTAGGTGGGTCATTGAATAATGACAAAATAAACATAAAACTGATTCTTGTTACACTTAAAATTGAAAAAACAAAAAGAAATAAAAAAATATTATCTACACCAAACATAATTAATTTTTTCTTGATTCCAGAACTTCTTTTCTTAACACTTGCATCAAATCTTTTAATTCTTGTGCTGTTTTTCTAACTCTTGTTCCAGCTGTTTTGTTTCCTTTTTCAAATTTGTCATAATCAAAACTTAATGACTCCACAAGGGTTTTAACTTTTTGAATTGTTGTCTCCTCCATTTTTTTATTATAAAAGTTTATTTTTAATATAATTTAATATTTTATTATACATTGTCAATAGATAACTGTCATATTACTATCTATGGACCTATATATTGTTAAAATAACATCTAAATCTGATTTTGTGAATGGTTTTTTTCTATCGAACATATCAACAAAAAATTCTGGTATTGATTTTTTAACTTTGTCTTCTGGGTGATTATAAAATATTTCCTTAAAGAAGTCTTTGAAGTAATCATAGTGTTCACCGGTTTCATTAATTAAGATATTTTCTTTTTCAAATGTTTCTATTGTTTTTTTCCAACACCAATTAAAGTGATTGAGGTTGTCTTTGTCAGACATTTCTATTTTACTTTCTCGTTCTTCTTCACTACCGCCAAGGTATGTGTCATATAGTATTGTAACGAGTGTATATGTAAAATCATAAAATAGGTCCATTTTTTCAAATACAATGTTATTTGTTTTGAACCAGATATCAACTTCACTATATTCTAATTGTTGTGTCAGGTAATTAAAAAAATTCTCCATAAGATGTGTTCTTATGGAGAATAATAAGTTTAATTATGACTTTTGTAAATTATTGTGTCCTTTTTGAATAATTCATTAATTCTGAAATTCTTTTAAATTCTTCCTTAACTTTTTTACGTTTTTTAGGTTTTTCATCAAAAACGGGACTTGGTACTCTACCATATGATTCGTCTTTCCATTTTGATAATTGGTCAGATGCAAAATATTCGCCAAATTTATCATTAACACCTGTGTTTTCTGCGTTTACCCAATCTTGGTTATTTCCGTTGCTTGAACTCCCTTTGATTTGTTTTTCAATGGTATCTTTTTTAGGTTTTATTTCATCATAATCAGGAATATTTTGTCCACCAATTTCAATATTGTAATCTGTACCTTCTTGATCAATTTCATAAGCCTTTTTATCCATTTTAGCTAACTGACCATTTCCTTTTGGAAAATGTTTTGGGTTTGTTTCATATTTACCTTTTGACCCATCTTTAATGTAATCTATCATCTTTTTTGCGACAGATTTTAAATAGTCTTTATTTTCTTTTCCAGATTCTTTATGAATTTTTTCGTACTTTCCAAGACCTTTTGGTGTTGCACCTTTTTTGATATTATCTTTTTCTTCTTTTACAATATTTTCAATAATATCAATAACTTCACTTTCACTAAACAAAGCACTTTCATCACCATCAACTAATCTATATAGTGTTTCTTCTAAATTAGAATTATCGGTGTATTCTTTATCACCCATTTTAAATTTACCTCCTTTAGGTGTTTGTTTTAATTTATTGGTAAAAGCATTTCCTTCTTCCATTTCTTCATCAACATCAACTTTACCTTTTCCTGGCCATCCTTTTTTGGATCTTTTTGCAAAATATAGTTCAGACATTTTTTCTTTTAATCTTTTAGGGACTTTTTCACCTTTTTCTTGATATTTTTGAGTTAAATCCTTTAAACTTCTAATTTGTAAATCTATATCTGCAATTGATTTACCAGCATGTTCACCAGTTTTTTTAACTTTGACATCACCTTTCCATTTTTCATCTAATGGTATACCACCAGTACCAAACTGACCACCACCACATTCTTCACACATTTTACCTTCCATATAATCACCTTTCATACTACCACCACATTCCATACAATCTTTTTCTTGTACATCACCTCTTAACATTTTAAAGTCTTGTCGGTCTAATCTTCCGTTTCTATTTTTATCAAGTTTACGCTGTCCTCCGTGAAGTTTTTCAAGCATTTCAGCACCACCACCTTTCATAGCACCACATTCAACACATTCACCTTCATAAAATTCATTACTACCACATTCACATACATTACCTTCTGCAACATAATCAAATGAATCTGATTTTATTTTTTCCATAACTTTATTGGCTTTATCCTCTAAAGTTTCAAGAATTATTTTATTTGCTAGTCTTTTTAAATATTCTTTAGAATTTCTCATTTCGTTTTTTATTATAAATATTTAGTACTTTGGATTTGACTTAAATTCCTTAGATATAATTTCTTTAATTTCATTTTCAGTCAATCCGTATTTTTTTGACATAGTTTCAATAACCTTTTCAGTTGTTGATTCATTGAAGATATCAAGCGCTTTAATGTCTCCTTGATTACAATAAGGAAATCTTTTACATTTTTTTTTAACCTGGACAAACTTGCCGCCTGGTAATTGTGTTTTACGCCATGATCTACCTTTTCCTTTGGGTGTATTACCTTTCATTTTAATATCTTGAAAACTATTGGTATCATACTGACCACTAGAGCTTGAAGATGTTGCTTCTTTAAATTCTTTTTTTGAGAATAGTGGTGTATTATCTAATGCCGCATATCCACCACCGGTTCCCATCGCCTCTTTATTTTCTGATTTTTTACCTTTACTATCTAATATTGACCTTAAAAATGCTTTTAATTCACTTGGTTCTTTCAAAAAATCTTTTATTTTTTCTTTAATTTTATTTGCTGAAAGTTTTTTATTTTTTGCCAACAAATAAATTTCTTTCATATCGTCTGAATGAATTAAATAATCTTCTGGTGAATTTCTTTCTGTGCCTTCATCTTCTGTAAATTCTTTTTTCATATTCGACACATCAGACCCCCTTAGACCAAGGTCGTTTGCTTGTCTACCAAGTTCAGATATAAACATATCTCTAAGTGAATCACTCATAACCCTTTGAATTTAGATTCCCAGAAACTTCTTTGTTGATACATAATTGTATAGAATTCTCTGAAAGATTTTATTATTAAGTCTTTGACTTCACCATTTAATTTACCATTTTTTTTCATTTCTTTGGTAATTCTTTCAACCAATTTATCTTCAAATTGTTTTGCAGTATTTGACCCAAGAAAGTCTTTCATTTCTTTTTTAATTAATGATTCAATTTCTCTTTTATCTGCTTGACTAAGTGCCATTATTTGAATAATTGTATATAAGTTATGGTTGCAAAAATAACCCCAGAAACAATTTCTATTATATTGTTTTTAATTTTAACGTTTTTAATTTCTTTTCTTAAATCCTTATTGTCTTCTTCTAATAATTTATATTTTTCTTCAGTACTTTTAATAATAACTTCATTATTTCTATCTTTTTGTTCAAGTTTTGAAATTATTGAGTCCTGGTCTTTTACTTTTTTTTCAAATTCTTCTATTTCTTTTTTATCCAAGATGTTTGTTTTTCTTAACTTATCCAATTCGTTAAGATCCTTTAAAACTTCCTTACCAATTTCTGTTGGAAAACAAATTATTGTTGTATCGACATTTGTTTTTTGGCTAAAACCAAAAAAACAAAGTGACAAGAAAATAAAAAATAGTATATTCTTCATAATTAATATTTGTATCTAACCCTAAATGCACTATCAACTTGTTTGTTTGTCCATTTAGGAATTTCTTTTTCTTTTATTTCGTAATAGTTATTTATTGTTGTTTTTTGTGACCTAATATTGTCAATATTTTCATTTATAATTTTAATATTTTTTTTGTAAACCGATATCGAATCGTCCAATTCTTTTTGTTTATTTTTCAAATCCAAAATCTTTTGGTCCAATTGGTCAAGTTTATATTTTAAAAGTTCACTTTTGTCTGGTGCTGGTGTGTAAACTTTAATTAACAAAAAAACAACCATACCAATTAGTACGACTAATAAAATTTCTCTAAAATATTTTATAAAAAATTCTTTCATTATTCTTTTGTTTTCTTTCTTACCGCAATTACTTTAGACCATTTAGTTTTGAACTTTTCATAATATTGTTTAAGTTTATTCATCATTTTTAGAAATTCTTCATCAACTTGCATCATAGTACCGTTAATGTACACACCATTGTTTTCACCAATTGAAAAGAAAAATTCCAAATCATATTCAGTGATTTTTCCAGACCATTCGACGTTGTTTGGATATAAATTCAATTTATTAAAATCAACAATTTCAGCAACCTCATTAACAAATTCATCCATACTTTCTTGGAAGGCTATCTTATCATCTGTTGTTAGTTGTAAATCTTTTTCACTAGCTCCGTGGATGTATAAAATTCCACCAGAAATTCTATATCCTTTTTTCTTATCTGATTTTTTTTCTTCTTTATCATCACCTGGTTCACCATCATCCGCAGTTTCATATTCAATGTCCTTTTTAATACTATCCATAGGATTATCCCTTTTGGTAATATTATTTGGTTCATCTATTTTTCCAGTCTCATCTTCTGGCTGTTCCATTATAAGACCATATCTTTTTTTAATTTCATAAGATTCTTTGATCATCTTTTCACCACCTAACATAGTTCTGGATGCTTTAAGTAAATTTCTAATTTCTTCGTAATTATTCATTGTCTAATTTTTTTATAAAATATTCAAAATCAAAAGCAGGACTCAAGTCTGTGGATTCTTCATCAATATTTGATCTTGTGATAATCCCACTAAATGTTTCCAGTCTATTTGTTTTTGTATTATGTCCAATACAAATTGGTTCTATATTAAACTTTTTAGATAACTTAATACAAAGTTCAGCTGTTTTATCCAACTGTATTTGTGTATAAGGTTCCCAAAAAAAATAGTCTCTCCATTTCTTACTGAACACTTTCTCTTTATAAATACTCCCCAACCAGTTAATGTGATGATTTTTTAGTGGTTGTTTTTCTAACCAACCAAGATTTTCCAAAGAAATGATAATAGACTGTTTATCATACACAGTATTGTTTAACATTTTACCATAATGTTCATCATCCATTGTTTGTAAAACAATACCTTCTTTTGTTACAATGTAATGTGGTAATTTATCATATTTCTTGTTGTGTCTATTTCTCAATGCTGTTAAATATTCATCAGCATTTCTTGATGTGTGGGTTAAAACTATCTGAATTTTATTTTTTTCTACACCGAAATTATTGTTAATTTTTTTATCTAAAATTTCAAACATTCTTTTTATATGTAAGTCTTTTTATACCACCAATATCATTTGTTGTTGTAGTTGTTTCCATAGGAACGTCTATCCAATAATCAACATTATCAAATAAATCTTCATCATCTACTTGGTCGGTACTTGGTCGGTACTTGGTCGGTACTTGGTCGGTTTCTTCTTCAACTTGGGGGGTACTTGTGGGTTGGTTGTGGATTGGTTGTGGGGTTGGTAGATTGGTTGATTGAAAATTTTCATCTTCTTTTCTACTGGACTTGAATGCTTGATTTGTTGCAATAACCAAAGTAATTGCCAATGGATCAAAAACAAAAATCAGAATTAAAATAAAAAGATTTGCAGTTCTTTTTATTTCCCAATCTAAAAGTTCACTTACGTATTTGATTGCACCAAGTTCACTATTCCCAATGTCTTGTGATTCCATATCTAAAATCTGAACATCAAGTTTTGTTATACTATCGTTATAACCATCGATTCTTTTTGAAATTGTATCTCTTCTTGATTGTGCTTCTTTTAATTGTCCTTCAAATGATTTTCTATTTGCATTATTTGCTCTTGTAATTAATTGCCCAGTTCTTTGGTCTACAGTTTGTGTTGTTGTATTTGTAGATAGTCCATCCCTTAATTTTGTAATATCACCATCGAGGGTTATTTTTTCTTTTGTTAATTCGGTTTTTATTTCTTCAAATCTTTTCTTTTTAACTTCAACATTCTTTACTTGTTTTTCACTTATTTCAAGTTTTGCAATATTTCCTTGGAATCCGGTACTAAGTAATCCATAGATACCCAAAGAAGTAATAATTGATAATATTATAAGTGCAATTGTCATATAAATTTTTAAGACACCATATGTTTGTTTCCATTTATCGTGAAGATATGTAGCTATTGCTATTTTAGAAATTTCAAGGAAGGATCCCATTATTATTACCGGAATTGCAACACCGACAAACACAATGGACAAACCAACAACACTATAATATGCTGCGGTTGCTGATAAACCAAGAGCACAAAATAACATAAACCAGGGTAAAAATTTTTCTTTCATATTATATTAATATAGTTTATAAATACTTATTATAAAGGATATGAAAAATTCACTACTAAGGGAATCAATTAGGAAACATTTATTGTTAGAAAAAAGGATTGCAACATTGAGGTCCCAGATATCGATTACATTTGAAGTTAGATTAGACAAGGGTGGACATACTCAAGATAGACAAGTAGAGAGAAATGTTAGTAGGGGTGATATTAATTTATTATTGGGTAAAGCTGTTGATGAAATAACAACAAAAATTATTTTAAAAGAAATAAAAAATGGTGATGTTTTTATTGTTAGAAGTAAATCTGATAATTTATTCATCCCGGTCATACTGATTGAGGAAGACCCTTATAATTTTGTATTATTAACAAAAACTGTAATCAGAAAAAACGCTCAAGGTAGACCACAATTAACAATTTGGGTTGATTAAGTAGGATAGGACATTAGTATCTGAATCGTCTTCCATCTTCCTATCGACTTAGGCTTGTTCATTCCTAAATCACTTCTACTTAACCCACCACCTAGAGCTCGTTAGTGACTTTTAACCCTCGTTGTTTGTGATACAAAGATATGTTGTTTTTTCTAATTTACCAAACTTTTTTGATAAATATTTTGGAATATGTAAGAAATTACATCAACGGTCCATCCATTACCAATCATTTTTTTTCTTTGGTTTAAAGTTGCAATTGATGTGTAGTTATCTGGTAGTGTTTGTAATCTTTCGTATTCCAGAATATTAAGTTCCCTTAAATTTCCATCAACAACAACACCATAGTTACAGGCCGTGTTTAGTGTATTTGTTTTACCGTGACTTACTCTACCTCTTCTTGTTTTACTCTTCGGAACTTCAAGGTTTACACAATCACCATTATTAGCATACAAATATCCTTGTTTTGTTCCATTCCTTATTTTAAAACCTTCGTCGTTTATATCTAACACAACAAGGTGGTCGTTTATTATTTTTTCTGAACCATCTGGTTTTAAAATATCTAAAATGTGAATGTTCTTATCTTCCATATTCTTATCAATTGGAATGTTAGTCCAATAAAGTCTTTGTCTTTTTTGAGCCGAAAAAAATTTACTGTCAATCATTATTGGTTCAACACCAATTGCGTCTGTTATAATTTTTTCCCATTCTTTTTTCATTACAACATTTTCTAAAAGAAAATATGTTGGTTTTACTTCATTTAATATTCTAACATATTCCCAAAATAAACCACTCTTTCCGTCAAATCCTGTATTGTCACCTGACCTACTAAATGATTGACATGGTGATCCACCTATAAGTAAATCAATTTTTGGTAATGTTGAGGTATCCAAACCTACAACACTACCTAATTGGATTGTATTTGGGAAATGGTGTTGTGTAAGGGAAATTGCGTGTTTATCAATTTCTGAAGCAAAATAATTATCAACTTCAATACCAGCTCTTTGTAGTGCTAGTTGTCCGCAGGAAATACCATCAAATAGACTCAATATATTCATATTTCATATTTTTGAATATATGTTCTATAATACCTACGGTCCAACCATTTCCTAACATTTTATATCTTTGAGTATTGGAAACAACTGAAGAATAATTATCTGGAACATTTTGTAATCTTTCGTATTCAACTGGTGTTAGCATTCTAATATTACCATTATCCATAACACCACTCATTTGTTGATTACCAAATCCTTTATAATCTCTAGCAAGTAATGTTGCCGATTTATCACCACCAGGTTTATGTGTCTTTTTTTGGTTTGACACAATTATATGTTGACCACTTAAAAGTATATCAGACATTTTTACATTTTTATCTTCTGGTTGTTTTATATTTGAAATGTTGGTCCAGTAGAGTCGTTTTCTATTTTGTGCAGAAACAAGATTACTATTTATTAAAATTGGTTCAACACCCATATGTTGTGTAATAACATCTTCATATTCTTTTTTCATCACAACATTTTCAAGTAAAAAGTATTTTGGTTTACATTCTTCCATTAACCTAACAAATTCAAAGAACAATTTACTTCGTTCGTCTTCGAAATTTAATTGTTTACCAGCAAATGAAAATCCCTGACACGGACTACCACCAATAAGTAAATCAATTGGTGGTAGGTCAGTTCCTTTAACTTGTGTAACATCACCAATTTGTATTGTTTCTGGATAGTTATGTTGTGTTACTTGTATTGCAAACTTATCTATTTCTGATGCAAAGTACTTATCATATTTAATACCAGCTTTGTTTAGTGCAATTTGTCCACAGGACATTCCATCAAATGAAGAAAGTACATTCATCATAGATAGTCAAATAGTTCAGATGATTCATTACGAAGTCTACGAAGAGCTTTTTCTTTGATTTGTCTAACTCTTTCTTTTGTTAAGTTAAAATCTGACCCAATGTCTTCCAAAGTTCTTGGTGTACCAGTAAGGCCAAAATAGTCACCGATGATTGATTTTTCACGGTCGTCCAAAACATTAAGTAATGACAACAACTTGTCTTTAAGAATGTCTTTTGTATTAAACCCAGCGTCTGGAGCTACAGCATCTGGATTTTCAATAAGATCAATAAGTGTATCACCTTCTTCGTTGATATTCATATCAAGATTAATTATTGAAGGAAGTCGGGCAAACTTATCATCCAGTTTTTTACCGGATTGTTCAACTTCTTTTTTTGCTTTTTGTAAATCCTGGACAACATTAACTGGGAGTCTGATTGTTCTTGCATTGTCATTTAGGGATTGAATAATTGATTGTTTAACCCACCACACAGCATATGAAATAAATCTTAAGTCTTTATTCCAATCAAAATTTTTAATTGCTTTCATAAGACCAAGGTTTCCTTCGGCAATAAGATCCGATAAATCAAGACCTTGATTCTGATACTGTTTTGCAACAGTGATAACAAAACGAAGATTTCCTTCCAATAGTTCGTCTTCTATTTTTTTTCTTTCTCTTTCCGAAATCTCTTCAGATTTCATTTTCAAAGCAAGCTCCTTCTCACGATCTGGAGTCATAACTTTAATCTTTCTAATGTCTTTTAGGTAGTGATAAATTTCGTCCTGATTAATTGGGGCACCGATGTTCTTTTCCTTCATATTTATATTTGTTTCGAATATTCGTCTAGTTTGTCTTTCTCAGCTCTTGTTAATGAGCCAATTCCATTCTGTAAAATCTTATCCAAAATTTCGTCAAGAGTCAAGTCACATACTTGATTTTTCAAAAATTCTTCAACACGAGTATTATGTTCTTCCATAAATTTCTTTATGTCAAAAATAGGTTTCTTATCCATAAATATTTCTTTAACACGATTTTTGGTTTTTGGTTTCCTACCTTTTTTGTTTAATTTCTTCAAATGTTCCAAGTGTTCTGGAAGCATATTTGATGTCATAAATTTTGTTGTCTGAACAAGAACATACATAAAATCTGGTTTTTCATTATGTATTAAATCAACGTAGATTGTAAGTTCTGGTTGACACATATCAGATTCAAAGTGAAATATTGTATGGTTGTCACCAAAGACATAGGTAATATCATCAGATTTTGAAATTGTTGACAGTTCTTCAGCGATTTTTTGGTTGGTTTCTTCTTTGTCCCAGTTATTGTCGCAGGGATAGACGAATAGTAAGTATTTCATAGATTTTTATTTTGGTTCAACAAAGATAGTGAAAATATTGGTTTCTAAACTAACTTTTTTTAAAAAATATTTTCAGACTATAATTGTGATTACATTTTATTTGTTGATGGTTCACAATAAACAACCTCTAAACCGAACTAACTAAATAGTTGTGATTACCTTCCATTTAAGTATGATTCACAATTTTATTAAATATGGATAGTATATTGTCCGAGTTGTGATTACCTTTCATTTAAGGATGATTCACAATGCGCACTGCCGGTTTGTCCGAACGATTTTTGTTGTGATTACCTTTCATTTAAGGATGATTCACAATTTCAATCGTTGGGGATGAATTATACGGCAGTTGTGATTACCTTTCATTTAAGGATGATTCACAATGTGAATTAGGAAACTTTACTATTGAAAGGTTCTTATCATCAACAGAAGTTGTAACCAACTTCCTCCGAATAATTAAATTGGATGTCACACCACCCAGTTTTTGTTTCCTATTTTTTTAAACTGTCAAAGAACTTTTTTGTCCCTAAATCTCTAATGTTTAAGGCAGCATTTAAATCTCTATTCAAAATTTCACCACAATTTTCACATTTCCAGATTCTATCTTTTAATTCTAAATTTTTATTAATTGTCCCACAACAATTACATTTTTTACTTGTTGGTTCAAATCTACCAATTTCAACTAAATATTTTCCACTATTTTTTGTTTTATAACCAATCATAGTTTTAAATTTACCAAAACCAACATCAATTATACTTCTATTCAATCCAGATTTTTGTTTTACATTTTTACCAGGATTTTCTTTTGTACCTTTACTTGATTTTGTCATCCCTTTAACATTTAAATCTTCCATACAAATCAAATCATAATTATCTACTAATTTTTTTGATTCGTTATGTAAAAAATTTTCTCTTGTATTAGCTACATTTTCATGTATTTTTGAAATGTTTTTTTTTATTTTTTTATAGTTGTTTGACCCTTTTTTTGCTCTTGCTAATTTTCTTTGTAAGACAGTTAGGTGTTCTTGATTTTTAGTTAAATGTTTTGGATTTTCTATTACTTCGTTATCTGATGTGACAACAAATGCTTTTACCCCCAAATCTATACCAACACTTTTTTTAACTTCAACTTTTTTAAAATTATTTGTGTACTCAACCATAATTGAGACATAATATTTATTGTGTTTTTTTGAAATTGTTACGGTTTTGATTTTACCTTCAATAGGTCTATGATATTTAATTTTAATTAATTTTTCAACCTTTGGTATTTTCAAATAGCCGTCATATGTAATATATAAATTTTTAGAATTTTGCTTTGTACTTGGTCTTGTTGTAAAACTTTGAGTGGTGTCGGATTCTTTTTTGAATTTTGGGTAACCCCCTTTATTTTTAAAAAAATTTTTATATGCCTTTGATAAGGCCTTCATTTCATTACAATATATGTTTACATCATATTCGTTTAGAAATGGTGCTTTTACTCTATAATTTTTTATATGATAATTTAATCCAAAATGTGATAAATTTGATTTACCACCCAACTGATAAATTTGTTTTTCACAATCTAAAGAAACATTATAAACATATCTTCCGGCTTTGAAAGCCCCTTCAAAATATTCTATTTGTTTCTCTGTTGGGTAAATCCTATATTTATATGCTTTATTTTGTTTCACAATACAAATATAGGATTTATTTTTTAATTGGTCAAAAGTTTTGAGATATTATTTTGTTTTGTAATTTTTATCACACAATCTGCCCATTGTGAGACCATAGGATTGTGAGTTATTACAAACACTTTATCAAAGTATTCCTTAATCTTTACAAAAAATTCAGACACCATCTCCAAGTTGTCATTACTTATTTTACCAAATACTTCGTCGAATACAATCAGATTGGGTTTTGGTAGAGAACATACTTTACTCAAAACTGATCTTAAGGCGAGTGATGCAATTGTTTTTTCATATCCGGACCCACTAACCATTAACTTTTCAACACCAGTATTATTATCTACCTGGATAAACTCAACCTCGGATTTATCATTAATTCTGATTTCTAATTTGAAGTAACAAGAATCTTCCATCAACCTTTGTAATTCAGAGTTAATAAGTGGCATCATAGTTTTCATAATAATTTTACTAACACCATTCTTACCATAACTTTCAAGATACATTTTATAAATCTTATCCTTACTTTCTTCTTCTTTAATTTTTACAATTAAATTTTTGTTATTGGTAATCTTTTCCTTATTTGATTTAATTGTATATTCATTTGTGTTAATCTGGTTATTCTTTTCTTTTAAAAGTTTATCATAACTTTCAAGTTTCAAGTCAGCTTTAATTAACATAGAATCAATCTGGTCGTTTGTTTTAATCTTGTCCTGGACCTCACCCCACCTTTTTAATTTATCTTCAAACCCAGAAATTTTCAAGTCACAACTTTCAACACTCAAATCATATTTTTCTTTGATAAGTTTGTTTTTCTCATACTCATCAAATTGTCTTTTTGTCTCAACAAATTCTTTTTCTTTGTTGGTTAAATCCGTCATTAACTTCTCAATAACCTTTTTTTGTTGTGTAAATCCATCAAGTTCAGATATTTTTTGTTGTGTAATTGCTGCGTTCATAAGTTCAATTCCACAGTGTTCACATTTAATACCACCCTTTACTTCTGACTTTAATTTTTCAATACCAGAAATCTTTGTTTCAAGTTCTATTTTTGAATGGAACTTAGTTTTATACTCATCTTTTACTTTGTCGTGTTTATCTTCTTCATAAAATTGTTCTGGTTCAACAACCTTTAGTGTTGAAAGTAGGTCAACATAAGATTGTCTTTCTTTTTTCAAAGTTTCTATTTGTGATTTTGTTGTTTCTGGATTAAGTAAGGCAATTTCTTTATCGATGTCTGAATGTTTCTTTTTTAACATCGAATCTCTATAATCTTTTCCTTTTGCTATACCATCCTCAATTTCTTTTACTTCACTTTTAAGAATTTCAATTTGTCCTTCAAGTTCTGTGATTTTACTTTCAAAAGATTCAATATCTTGTTTTAATTCTTCTGAATTATAGATATTTGATAATTTTGACTTACTAAATGATGAATAAATTTCTTTTGCAACTTCTTCCTTTTTCTTTAAAAATTCAAGACCCATAAATCTTGAAAGAACTTGTCCTCTGGCTGTTGGTTTTGCTTCTAATAATTCTTCTAGGTTTGTTGCCGTTGTAAGAATTGTCATTAAGAAATCTTCCTTGGTCCCAATTGAACTTTTAATGAAGGCTTCAGTTTCTCTTCTTTGTTCTCCGGTAAAGTTCTGTAAAGAACCATCGTGTAGTTTTTTAAAGAAATCAAGTTCTGTTTTAACATTCCATTCACCTTTCTTTGATTTTTTTCTTTCAATTTTTCTTAAAATTATATAATCTTCACCATCAATTGTGATTTCACCTTTAACAACAACCTCATCTTTATCAGAAAATCTATTAAAAACTTCTTCAGCTTTTGATGTCTTTGTTGTTTCATTGAAGAACAAGAACATTAGTAAATCCACCGTAAGAACCGTCTTGCCACCAAAGTTTGGTGGGTCCGATTCAACAACAACAATTCCATTCAACTTGTCAAAATCAAGTCGTTGGTTTTCGCCATATGATAAGAAGTTGGAGAACTCAATGTTTCTTATGTACCACTTTTTAAACTGTGTTGTTTCAGAATCATCTTCTTTCATTTTATTCTCAACCATTTTATTCAAATCAAGAATTTCTGTAAGATGTTCTCCATACCCTTTGGATTCCAAAAATTTCTTTAACAAATCAAGTTGATAGTTAACGTCAGTTATGTTCATTGATACATCAACTGTTTGCATAGTTTCTGTGTCAACATTTTTTACTTTTGTAACAACATTAACATTTGTAGTGTTATACTTTTTTTGAAAGTAGTGTTTAACACTCTTCATTTTGTCTTGTGTGAAATTTTCTTGTAGGTCTTCCCACACCACCTGGATAGATGGGTTTTCAAACTTTGAAAAATCCAAATCTTTTATCATAATATTGTAATTGTATAATTTTGGTGGATTAAATAAATCCATATTTTATTTTTCTGATTCAGAAATTTGGTCTTCAACTTGTGGTTCTATTCTATCTTCAATTGAAAATCCACTACTATCAAATTGTGCTTCAAACATTTGAGTATTTTCTTCCTTAAATTCAACAATAGAATTCAACTCTACATCATTAACAATACTAAACGGAACTTCTTGTTCGCCAACCGAAACGTTAAGACTTTCAGCTTCTTGTTGTTCTGCCATTTGTTTCATCATTTTATTTAACGCATTCTGCATTGCATATCTTTCTTGTGTAATTCTTCTGTTTCGTTTTGCAACCTTTGCTCGGTGCTCTTTAGCTTTTTTTCCCATTTTTATTTATATTTAATCGTTTAAAATTTCTTGTTCAGTTTCTGGTTCTTCGTAGTGTTGGACTTTTTGTGGTCTATTTTCTTCAAACCATTCAATTATTGAATTTATCGCCCAGACAGATCCGGCCGATAACATTCCATCAAAAAATACGGAAACATATTCATTAAGTCCAATAAAATTATGAATAGGTGAAAAGAAAGTTAATGATAGAAAAAAACCAACCCATGTTGATGTACATAACATACATTGTATCAATTCTGAAATAAATTTTCCAAGACCATTAAAAGCCATGTAGTCACTATTACCCCAATTATGGATTGATTGTCTTAATCCGTTAAAAATTGATCCGTAGACCAGAATGGTTGTCATTCCATATGCAACCAACATAAAAATTACTAATTGTATCATAATGTATCATTTAAATTTGAACCTCTCAAGAATACTGCATTTAATTTATTTTGTCTAGTATTTTGTAGGTCCTGGTTTATTTTTGTTAATTCTTTTATTTTATCATTTTTTTCCGTGAGTTCCTTTCTCAATTTTTGAAGTGTTTCCTGGAGCATTTTTTCATTGCTGTCGTCTAACTTAATGTCTAAACTTTGTCTAAATTCATCTAATTCTTTATCCTTTTTAGATATTTCATCTTCCAACCTGGCGATTTTTTCACCAAGTTCATTTTCATTACTTTTATCATAAACAGTAACTACTTTTTCTACAATTTTTTCAACTGGAACTTCTTTAATTATTTCTTTTTCAACAATAACTTCCTTTATAACCTCAATAGGAACTTCAACCCGTTTTTCAATAATAACTTCCTTTATTAATTGTTTTTCATCAATAACATCAGTTTTTAAGTCATTTTTACCCTCATTAAGTGTTTCTCCTAATAATCCGTATTTTTTTATATCAAAACCTTGTTTAAAACATTTATATATAAAACCATCAATGTCTTTAATTTTATTTTCAGAACAAAATGCCGACACTGTCTGCATTATCTTTTCATTAAAGATTTTTGAGTAATTCGGTTCCATTTTCAATATCGTCAAATGAATTTATTGAGAATTTTAGAAATGGTCTTGGGTTTTCAAGATCGGTATATGTATATTCCTTGGTTTCGAAATCATAAATTCCGAACCCGTGGTTTCTAATACTTTCACCTATGTTCTGTTGAATTGGTGATCCAATCATATATCCTTTACCTGTTTTGAATTTAAATTCCTGTCTTTTATGAATATCACCACATAATACAATATCAAGTCCGTTGAACTTTTCAACATCATATGCTTCTTCACCAAAGTCAAACCCTAAATCCGTTTTCATGCCTTGGATTGGTCCGTGAAATAAACCAACTTTAATACCTGTTGCAACATTCAAATCTGGTGGAATATTACCCTGGTATTGTGAATAAACACACCAACTAACATTTTCATCTTCATAAACACCTCTATCTCTATAATAGACAATATTTTTGTTATTTAATGAATTAATTATTGGTGTTAAGGTATCCAGCCTATCTAAATTATTTATGAGTGCGTCGTGGTTCCCTGGGATGATAATTGTTTTTGTGATTTTGGAACATTCGGTCAATACCCAACTTACAATTTCTATTAATTCAGGACTAACAGTGTTTTTTGAATGAACGAGGTCTCCAGTAAATACAATTCTATCTGGTTCAATCTCTCTCCATTGATTGAGTGCATCTTCCATAATTGACCTATAAAGGTCGTGGTCTTTAAATAATCTGATATGAAGATCAGAGAAATGACAAATGGTTTTGATCATATTGTTTGTTTTTTTAAAAAATATACAAAATATTTTAATTTTTCAATACTTAAAAGATATGTATATATATAAATGTATTAATATTTTTATTATGAAAAAAAATACTTGGACTAATGAAGAAATTGAATTTTTAAAGGTAAATTACCCAATAAAAGGTGTTGATTTTTGTGTTGATAATTTAAATTACACAAAATCTAAAATATTTGCAATGACTCACAAACTAAAACTTAAAATGTTACCTAACATTAAGAAAAAATATACGGGTAAACCAAACAATCTATGCAATGTAAATCCTTCAAAATTTGAAAATATTGTTGATAAAGATGTTTCTTATTTCCTTGGTTTGTTATGGGCTGATGGTCATATAATACATTACAAAAGAAATTACCATATTGTTTTAACTATGTTAGAAGATGATATTATGAATATTAAATGGATTTTAGATAAAGTTGGTAAATGGAACTATAATAAAATTAAAAAAGGGTCAGAAAACTGGAAAAATCAGATTCGGATTACAACAAACAATAAGAGAATATACGATATATTATATAAATATGATTTTACTAAAAAATCAAAGTTTTCACCAGAAAAGTTGTTAAATTCTATACCTAATGAACTACATAGTTACTTTTATTTGGGACTCATAGATGGTGATGGTTGTTTTTACATCGGTAGAACAAAAAAATCAACAGTAAGACAATTTTCAATTTCATCAACCTACGAACAAGATTGGTCTTATCTTGAAAAATTGTTTAATTCAATGGATATCAAATTTTCTATTAATAGGTATAATAGGAAATCTGGTAGTTCTTATTCTTTTATTAGAGTTTCAAATAAAAAAGACATTACAAAAATTGGTGAATATATCTATAAAGATATTGATAGATTTGGTTTAGATAGAAAGTTTTTTAAGTACAACCAAATAATTTCATAAATTTTACATTACAATTTTTGGTGGTGTTCCTAAATCATCGTATCCATCTTCCTTGAATGGGTTTGGTGGTACAGGTACTGGTTCAAATCTGGGCGGAGCAATTGTTCTTGGATTTGAAAAAAATGGATCAACATCTTTGACTATATTCATTTTTTCAACTATAGGTGTGATGTCTATGTTTTTGTTTTCAAGTTTACCGTACAAGTAACCTTCTAACCAGGCAAAAAATTCTTTGTGTGTCATACTAATTCTCTATTATAAAGATTTACTAAAATAATTCTTGCGAATTTAAAATCTTTAGCTTTATTTAATTTTAATCCATAAGCAAGTGCTACACTTTTAAGGTGTGGATATGCTTCACTTATTGTCATTTTTCCTATTTCCATATTAATCAAATAATTCAAATTCTTCATTAACAAATCCACAGTTGTTACACATATAAGTTGGAAATGGGACTATGGTATCTTCATGACTTCCGGTTAATAGTTTTGGTACTTTCTTCAATAATACAACTTCTTTAAAATACTTTGATTTACATTCTGTGCATTGAATTGTTTCTTGTTCTCTTAAATTGATTTTTGGTTTAATAATGTCTTCCATTTTATTTATTTTTTAAGCTTATTAAGCATTGGTCTTATATTCATATTAAGTATAGTATTTATTGTGGATTTATCAACTCTGTATTCAACATATTCACGGTCTTCTGTTAATCTAACAATAATGCAACCAAATAATTTTATATTTTCGTATTTTGAACCTTCAAGCATTTTAAGAAGTAATTTACCATATAATGGAAGTTGTGTTTTATAGTGACCTAAAGCATTATTTGGTAAGTATTCAAATGGTGATCTCATAGGTTTAATGTACTTTTGGACTATGAAGTTTTTTTCCTGGTTTGTTTTCCAGTCTGTGATTAATAATCCTATCTCACCACTTGTTCCGACCACTAACCAAACCTTATCTGGTTGTCCGGTATAACCAAGTTCTGGATGTCCCAAAACAATTTCAGTATCAATTAAAACACAACCCCTCTGTTTTAATAATTCAACATAGTTTTTTCCAGCAACAATCATTGTGTCACTTATAACAATTTGTTCTGCGTCACACTCAAATATTGGTTGTCTTAATTGTTTATTAACCTGGAACACTTTTAGGGTGTGGTCTTCTAAAAAATAATGAACTCTGGACCCCATATTTGTTGATCTTGTTCCTTTTTCCGCCCATTCAGCAAGTAGTTTTTCTGTTTCATCTGGGTCACCACCAGACATTTCAAAAGCTTTTTTTTCTGATGGAAACTCATCATAAAAAAGTTTCATTACCTTTGATACTGAAGGAAAATTAGAGTGTAATTTACCATCCAAATCAAGCATTGTGTATTTGTGTGTATCTTCTTCAAAAGTTAATTGTACCTCTTTTCGTCTTTTGGATAAGATATCTCTTATTTCTTGTGCTACTTTATATAAATCCATTAATCTCTTATTTCATAATAATATTCGTTTATTTGTCCTTTTAAATCACAGACATCTCTATCGTTTGGAAGTTTTACAATTTTAACTTTACCCCACAATTCTCCACCATTTAATTCGTGATATAATCTTACGGCATTTTCCCAGGCATCACCATCCAAACAAATTATAACATTTCCTTTTGCATTATTGTAGATTGTTTCAAAAAGAAGTTCTGACATATGTTTTCCAAGCATAACAACTGGATTATCCAAAAACATTCCATCAAATGCACCTTCAACAAGATATATGTCTTTATTCCAATCAATAAGATTTTCCCAAAATATTATTTGGTCTTTTTCGGCTTCGGGATTTCTATATTTAGCTCTACTATTTGGGTCCCAACTTCTTCCAACATAATAATTTAGTTCGCCTTTTTTATTATATGATGGTATAACTATTCTACCCATATGACTTCCTTTGTCACAAAAACCAATACCAAATCTTTCGATTATTTCATCGGTTATTCCACGACTTTTTAAATAGTTGTATGCTTGTTTTCTTACGGGATATATTGGATGTGAGTCTTTGAATAGGGTAAAGTTTTCTGGAAGAACTACTTTTGGTTTTTTTACCTTTACAACTTTTTCATTTTCTTCTGGTCTTAAAATTAAATAAAGTTTTTTTAATTTTTTATTACCAAATTTATCAAAAAGTTTTCCTAAATTTCCGTGTGTTCCTTCGCTATCACCACAGGCCCAACATTTATAAACACCATCAAAGTAATTTACTTCAAGGTTATGTTTGTTTCTTTCGTCATCACATACTGGACAATTAAAAGAAATTTGACCACGATTCGGATAGTGTAATCCGTGGTCGCCTAAAACTTCTTCTAATAATTCTACGATTGCTTCTTGTTCATCCATTCACTATAATATAAGTGAATTTTTTAACTTAATCAAATATTAATTTTTTTCCGTTTCTTTTTGATTCATATAAATCGGAAACGTTGATATAATGTTTTAGAAATCTTTTTTCTTCAATTGAATTTGCATCGATTTTAATATTTTCATCTTTGTGTTCACATTTTGAAACCTGGATTGTGGACCAAATCCATAAATTTTCATATAACCAGGTATTAACCATATAATCATAATCCCAATTATTTTTTTCACATTCTTTATGAATATGTCTGCCAATTTCTACAGTACCAATTACGTGATCACCCAACTTTTCCCTTTTTTCAATTGATTTTTCGGTTCTAATTGCAAGACTAAGACCACTTTGTGTCCCAATACCCATATAACCTAAACCACGATATGAATCAAGTTTCAAATCAGCTTCTGGTGTGTTTAAATTTATTGCATTTTTTAAATCTATTAGTTTTCTGTAGAAATACCTTTGGTATTTTTCTTTGTTTTCATTCCAATAGTGGTCTCTTCTAAATTCATTGAAATATTTTTTTACGTCTATACCCATATTCGAATTATATTATTCTACAAATATAAGTAAAATATTTTAATTATACAACTTCACAAGATTTTTTGATTATCTATATTTATTTATATGCCAATAGACATAACAATTAACGATATTTCTGGACAAACACCTTTTGATATATATGTATGTAACACAGGACAAACTTATTGTGTGTATTCGGCAACAATAAATTCTGGTGACTTACCTTACACGTTTGAGGTTCCAATACCATTTATAAATTCTGAAGGTGTTAATTTAAGAATTGTTGATGATAATGATTGTCAGATAAATGAAATACTTCTAATATAATGGCTTGTATTGAAAATAATTTTTGTATAAATTCTGGTGGTAATTTATTTGATGGACAATATACCACAGATAGTAATACTTATAATGGTTTTACATCATATACAGGTGATAGTGTACCATTTTTTATTTATTATTCATTAACAGAAGATAGATGGTGTTTATCAACAAGTTTTGGTGGTAGTTGTTTACAATTTGGTCCAGTCGGTGTTGGGAGTGATTGTCCTGATTTTGACGAAAGTTTTTTTATTACCGGTGTCTGTATTACAACAACTACAACAACATCACCTTGTGATGTTTTTAATTTTGAAGCTATTTTTGATTGTTTGGTTCCAACAACTACAACAACAACTAAGTTACCACCAACAACCACAACAACGACAACAATTCCTTTTGATCCTTGTACTGGTGTTTCGGTTAGTGCATCAATTACTGCTTATACAACTACAACTACCACAATTCCAGTAACTACAACCACAACAACAGGAGTTATCAGGCCTTGTAATTTTGATGGCATTGTTACTTTCAATACGTTTGACGAATATATGAGATGTGGTAATAGTAAGAAATTTAAAGATTGTTTAACTGGGTTTGAATATTTTTCAAATGGATTAATCTTCAATGAATCTGGTGACACTTTGATTCAAAATTGGGTTTATAAATCAACAATTAATGGTATTTCTACTTGTGTTTCGTTTTTAGGTCTTGTCGATAACATTAGTGGTTCAGATTTAGTTGTGATTAATGAAACATTGGGTTCTGAATTTCAAGGTGCTTGTTTAGAATGTGTACCAGATTCTACGACAACAACAACGACCAAAGGACCTGCTGACTACTTTGTTGAGTGTGGTGATGGTTTTTGTCCTTTCGGTAATGTAAATTTTGGCCCTAGAGACAATCTTTCAACACTATTCAATTCTTGGAATAGATTTGCTCTTTTTGCCCCAAATAAATATCCTGGTTTATCCACATTAACTGGATTACAATCTAATGGTATTCTTATAACTAATGATCCATCTTATTATTTTTGGACTGGTAGTACCAATTATTTGGGGGCATTTAATCTTGTAATGACAGAAGGTGAAAATGTTGGTCCAGTAGCTTCAGATTTTAGTAATGTTGATAAGTTTTATTATAACACGTATATTAATAAAATGATTTTTTCTTACGATGTTGGTGGAAGTAGTACATATCGATGGTCTACGTTTGACCCAACAGCCAATGTAAGTACCGCTTTAGGTAACCCAACAACAACACAATATTTAACAACTTCATCAAATTGGAAAATATCTGGCTTAACAAGTGTCCAATATACTGTCAGTGGAACTAGTAATACCGTTGTGTTAGCACAACAAAAAATACTTGATGCTGGTGGTACTCCTGAAATGATTCAATGTGTTCAAAATAGTGCTTTTGGAAATGGATTTTATAGTAATTGTGAATACACTAATTATGTACACGAAGTTACTTTAGGTAGTACTGATAATGATAATGATAAGATTGGTATTGTTTTAGCAGCTAAAAAAGGTTTAGGTAACAATCCTAAGGTTACTGATATGTTATCTTTAATCTTTAATGGTACAAATAATCGTGTTAATGTTGATTATAATCCATACCAAGATGTTTATGCGTTTAACAATAATATGGGTTTAACAAGTGTTACGATAATGACTGGAGCAACAAATCCATTTGGTGCTGGTAATTATAACGTTAAGGGTCAAGTCAGAATTAAAATTATTAAAACAAATACTACTATTAGTATATATACAACACAACGTATGGGTCCATTAGGTATTGTACAGTCTGGAAATCCAAATCCATACACTCTGTTATATCAATTTGACTTAACAGATAAAACTACTTGGAATGCAGCACCTAATTATGCTTTGGGTAATGAACTTTTGAAATTCACAGGTGGGACAAGTTTTGGTTATCTGACAACATCACAACGTAAAAGTCAATTTTATGACATTTTATTTTCGAGCACACAACAACCTTCTGGTATTTTATATAGTAAAACAGTTTCGAATCCTATTTTAGGTAAAGTTTATTCATTTATTGATGTTGATGGTTGTTTCATATATAGTGGCAGTACGTTTAATTTTTCAAATTCTGATTTGGTTGATTTAACGATTGAAACTGTTAATAATAGTTGTCAAGATTGTTAAAATCACATTAAAAAAAAATATCGTCTAAAAAGACGATATTTAAAATTATCATTATTTTAGACGATATTATCTTCTTCTTCTAAGATATCTTGATTCCGTAATTTGTTCTGATTCCATACTATCTTGACCCCAATTTTGGTTTGGTCTTTCACTTGCAACACCCATATCGTTTTTTTCACTTCTAATTGCAAATTCCAATTCTTTTAAGTCAGACATTATTTCATCTGGTGTTCTCGCACCCAATGTACCACCTCTTTCTTCTAAGAAACTTCTTACAAAGTCCATAGCACTTCTTTGTTCCATTTTTTCATCTTCAATTTCAAAAATGGTTCTTTTGATTATTCTTGATAAGTCTCTTTCTGTTAATCTGACTATTTTTTTCATATCTTTTTTTATTATAAATATATAGATATTCTAAAAAAATAATTTACTTCCAAATTTCCTTTGAATTCATATACCCTAATACACAGGTGTAGGCATCTGTCTGGTCAAAATTTTCTTTTTTGAGTGTGTTATTTTTAGTATAACCCCAGGTTATTTGTGGTTCACGTTTTGCAACTTTTTCCCAGATTAACATTTTTTTATCAATGTCTTTTGGTAATCCACCAAATAAAACGTATTTACCTTTATCATTTTCTTTAACCAACTCTGGCCAAGCATATTTTCTTGCGTTATACGTTGAAATAAATTCTGGAACAATTCCTAAAATATCATAAACTTCTTTACAAATAAAACTATTAAATCTTAGTAGAGTTTGTATTGTATAGATATTATTTGAATTTAATAATGGTTCTTCAATTATTACTTTAACAATCCCTAAATTAACATATTGTTTTAGTTTTTCAGCAAAAATTTCTGATTTAAAAATTAACTCTTTTACTTTATCATCATTACCTTTTTCCATTTTTGGTCTTGGTGAAATATGTGTAAGTTCTAAAAGTTCTCTTCCTTGAATGTCAAATAAAGCCCAACCAATTGTTTTAGTTGATATGTCTAAACCTAAGACTTTTGGTGAATTTTTAATTTGTTTTCCCATAAATAATATTTTATTAAGATAATAACTTAAAAGGAATAAAACTAAATAATTAGATGTCTATCTTAACTACGTATTGTTGGATACCTTGTCTTAAAGTCGGTGATTGTAATTTAGACATAACAAGAATATCTTTATTGTCATCAAGTAGCGCAATTTCAGTGACATACGATTTTGTACCTAGTGTCCAGCTTGGATTTGTTGAAACTTGGAATTCACTTGAACTTAGATTTATTTTATATTTCATTTCATAAATTGTTGCTTGAATATCTGTTTCGAAAGACCCATAAAAATAGTATTCATCACCAAAATTTAATGATTGTCCGGTATAGCCAATCGGTGTTAAACTAATATAATCATCCAAGTTGTAATATGGTGCTGAATCATAGTTATCTGGAGAAATAATAAATGTTGTCCCAGTTAACGAACTTTGAGTTATAAAACCATCTATGAAACTATTTTGGATTTGTGCTGTAAAATCTATTTTTTTCCACATTGCCGGATTGGGTCTTTGGCCTGTTTGTACTTTTTGAACGAGGATTTCAAATTCATCACCAAAAAATCCATTGGGTGTAATACAGGGTTCACAATTTGGTAAATAATTTGTTGTTGTAGTTGTTGTCATTGGAAATATAGTTGTGGTTGTTGTTAAACATCCACCACATTCATCAACCAAATCAATAATCAAATCACCAGTTGATTGAATACCAGTAGTTGAACAAACTACAGTTCCAGTGTTTCCTGGTAATGTAAGTGGTGATGTTTTTGTTTCATCACAACAAGGTGTAAAAATAATTTTTGTACTTCCAGTTAATTCTGTGTTAGTAATTTGATATCTACCACAAAATGGATTAGTTGTTGTTGTGGTTGTTGAACATCCACCACATTCATCAACCAAATCAATAATCAAATCACCAGTTGATTGAATACCAGTAGTTGAACAAACTACAGTTCCAGTGTTTCCTGGTAATGTAAGTGGTGATGTTTTTGTTTCATCACAACAAGGTGTAAAAATAATTTTTGTACTTCCAGTTAATTCTGTGTTAGTAATTTGATATCTACCACAAAATGGATTAGTTGTTGTTGTGGTTGTAATTGGTTGTACGGTATATGGTTGTACTAAACAGTTAAAATCACCACCAAATCTAACGGCAACATTTTTAGATACGTCAGGACTACATTCGTTATTATTACCTTTAATAGATGAATAATAATTACAATGTAATGAATTTGTAAAACAATATGTGTTATTAATTCTATATGTAACAAACAAAGTTTGTGAATCACCAGTTAATATTCCTTGTGATGTTGTTGTTGTATCACAAGTATTTGGTGTTATCAAAGAAAGTTGTGGTGCTGGTAATGTCCAATTTCTATTTGATTTGTAAGACATTGCAGCAATAATTTCTTCATCATCAATGATAATTAATTTACTATCTGGAAACACCTTACCAATTCTACTTGGTAATCCATCTGAATTAGGATTTGTGTCCCACAAATGATAATACCTAATACCAGGTTGGTTCATTCCTTCATTTTTGGTAGATTGGATATAATGTGGTTTGAACAATTCCTTATCTTCAAATCCTGGTGGATCAACCCAGAACGTTTGACCGTTACAACAATTTGGGTTCTTGTGCCACATCAACCAAGGAATATGTAATTTAAAGTTTCTTGCTTGTCCAGTTGTATTGTCTGGATTTGTTGGGTCATAAGGTTCTAATGCAAATTTTTCACCATAAAAGAAATCAATCGTTTGATTTGTGTAATGAATTATTGCAATTGCTTTTTGTTCTTCTGGTTTTACTTGTACAATTTCATCAAAAGAATTATAATAATAGGTATAACTTGTATCACTTTGACCTTTACTTGAATTATAACCAAAATATTCTTTACTTCCGATATAATCTATTGAACCAAATTGTGTGTAGTCTTTAAATTGACTTGGTATTAGTCCAGCAGGATTTTCAGTCCAAGGAATGTTCATATTCCAAACTTTAACATCAAATTGGTCTGTATTACAAATAGATTCAAAATCAATAACTTGTTCACCCCAATGTGGCATAGGTGTTATACTATCGTATAATTGTGTCATCGTCGATGGATATATAATTGTTCTTGAATAACAATCAACTGGGTAACAAGTATAGTTTGGTACATTTCTATCAACAGTAATAGTATTAAGACAAACATCAACAATCTTATATGTTAACATAATAGTACAACTTTGTACTGGCATAAAACATTCTGGAACTGGGGGGAGAGGACATTGTGGACTTGGTGTTGGTGTCAAACACGGAGTTTTTGACGGTGTTGGTGTAGGTGTTGGTGATAAACAAGGTATAAGTGTTGTTGTTGTAGTTGTAGAAGTTGTAGTTGTTGTTCCGGTAGGTGTTGGTGTGGGTTTTGGTAAATTTATACATTCACAATTACAATCAGCTTTACCATCAAAAAATATAGTTATAATATCACCAATTTGTGGTTTTACTGTATTTGGTGTATTACATCCAGAATAAATAAGTGTAATTTGATTTGTACCATTAAGTGTTGTCATATCAACAACATAGTTACCAGTTAAAGCGTATTGATTACCGGTTAGAACTTCCCAATTCACTGTGGTTGCTGTTGTAATTCCACCAAAAAAACCTCTAAGTGGTGCTCTATTAAACACGGAATCTATTTGTGAATCCATAAATGGAATACCATATGTATTCTGTTGGTTTGAATCAACATAATATGGGTATTTAACGTATTGTCTATTTGATTGTGGTACTCCAGTCGTGTTTTGACTATTAAAACCTGGTTCTAAAACAAAACTATTTGATTGGTTATATGTTTGTGGTAATTTATCGTATGAAACTTCACTATCTCCAATTTGGAAATAAGATATTTTAAAATTACCTTGTGATAATTTTTGTCTTCCAACGTCAGTTATTCTTGTGTTAACTAAACCTGATGTATTTTTAATTATGTATGCCATCTATTTTATAAATATTTCTAAAAACTAAATTTATATTTTTAATTTGGTTTAATTGGGTTTACTACCTGAACATCACAACATTTACAATTGTTGACAGTTGGCCTTCCTACGATATATAGATTAAAATCTCTATTAGCACCGCGACATAATCCGACTGGTAAATTGTTTATAATGTCAGTATATGAACCAGTTATTGTTTGTCCACCACTTATTGTTAATTGTTTTGTGTAAAGTTTTATTTGTTGATTTTGTAATGGTACAGGTACTATACAATTAATGTTCAATGCTGGTTGACTATTTGTTATTATTGGTATTCCCATATTACCTAATCCACCATCAAATGTGACTATATTATCTAATGTTGGGGTCGGTGTTATATTTGGTGGATAATAATTAAATTGAGAATATTGTTCAATCGAAAAAGTAATTGTTTGTGTTGGTGCAAGGTTTATTGATGGTTGTATTTGGAATGTATTTGAAATATCATCAATTGTTAATGTCAAAACAAAAGTTTGTGGATTTGTTTGTGTTAATGTGACCGATGATGGTGTTGATAAATTACCCAAACTATCTTTTACAACAACAATATAGCTTACAGCATTTAGATTAGAAAAAGTGGATAGAGTACTAAACGTTGTTCCATTATTTATTGAATATTGATAAGGTGGTAGACCACCATATGCTTGTATTGTTATACTTCCTTTTGTATCACAAATCAAATTGTTTTGTGTTATATTTACACTTACTTCTTTGTAAGAAGTACAAGTACCAGTAGTCACTGTAATATTTATTATACTAGGATTACCAAGTCCTTGCCAACCAATTATAGGCGGTGTTGGTGTATTGTTATTAATAATACTACCAAAAACAGAACTTCCAGAAACAACCCACTGACTTGTGTAACCAGTATTAAAAAACATAAAATATTTTTCGTCGTCTGATAACCAACTTTGGTTACCATTTGTAATATTATAAGGCTCAAATTGTATTTGTTCAAAAATAACAGCCCCTAATTTTGAAGAACTTCTTTTTTTAATAGTCATACACAAATCACCATAAACTGGTAATGGTCTTATTGTGGTTGTTGTGGTAGTTGTTGGCGTTTCAGCAGTTAAGACACAAGTTGTATTTGCCGTAAAGTCACCATAATAATCAATAACAGTCGCACTATAACTTCCTACATTCAAATTATAAATTAATGGGGAAATACTACCAATATCCCATAAAATTGTATATGGTGATGTGCCACCAGTTATTATCAATGTTGCAGCACCATCAAATGATTTTATTGATGAAGGGTGTGTTACCAAACATTCAACTTCCATAGGAAATATTGTAAGTACGTCACATTCATTTCTAGGTTGTATTGTTATTGGTGTAGAACAAGAACAACTTTCTTCTAAGTTAATTTCATAACCATAAGTTTCAACACAACTTTGTACTCCAATGTATTTTACTTCATAACATTGTTGTGGAATTGGTAGTGGATCAGTTATTGTTAGTAGTATTGAATTGTTTGTGTGCCCAGAAAGGATTGGGTTTGCACTCGTAAATGTTGGTACACTACCATCACATGCCGAAATTTCATAACAATCCGTAGCACAAGGATTTTCTTCAACACAAGTCCTACAACCCAAATCACCGAAAACATTTGGATTTTTAAATATTGGATAATAATTCGGTTGTATTCCCAACTTTATTAATTTTTTGTCGTAAACATAAAAACAACCAGAATAAGTTTGTCCACTTAGTGAAGAAGGAATGTAGTTATCACAATAAATAGAATCATCTAGATTTAGATAATCGTCATTAGCAAGAATTGTTATGTATTGGTTATCAATACAACAAGCACTTAAAAAATAACTTGAATTTGGTATTACAATTTTGTCTTTTTTGAAATTTGATGTATTGCCACTTATTGGAAATAATCCACAAAAATTTACTATTGCACTTTCTTGTGGTTCAAAAATTTCTGAAACAGTATTACCAGAGCAATCAATAAAAGTTAGTGTTTCGGTTGTGGTACCAGTATTTACAATACCAGTAACTTTACAAGTTGTAAAACAATTGAAAACAAGTGGGGGAAAATTAATTCTAGGCATACTAATAAATAATTAGTTTTTTGTTTTTTCAATGTAAGATTTCATAACATCAATATATTTTATTGTCGTACTATTCACATCTATATAATCAAAGTGATTTTTATTTTCTTTTAATTTTTCTATTGGGTCAATATTAATGTAATCGCCTTTATAAAACTTTGTTGATTTTAAAGTATCAGTAACACCTGCCATATGTAATATTGGCATTCTTTCATATTTATCAACATTATCTGTGGCCCAAGAAAAATCTAATTCTTTTGTTATTTCTGTTTTATAATTATTTAGCCATAGATTCCATAGAAGCGACCACATTTCAGCTGTCCAAAATTGTATTTGACCTGGGTTAATTGGAAACCTTCTTTGATAGTCTAACATTTGGTTATATAGTGGTGTACAATCATTATAGACTTTTTCCCAAAATTTATAATCAGTATTTTTAATCAGATATTGACCACCACCGGAATTTTTTTGATTTTCCTTTATTATATCAACATTGATTCCTACAACTTCAGCCATTTCTTTTATTAGTTGTCCTTTTTCTGATGATGGGTGTCTTGATTCATAATTATTACAACAATACATAATATAATCATAACCTATATATCCGATTGTATCAGATAGATAAGAAATATTATTCTTTATAAGTTTTTCAAAATCTGGTAATATTCTAAAAATAATATCAGCGTCGTGTAAAAATATATTTTTTCCTAGTTTTGGGAATTCTTTTAACCATTGTGCAATAAGATATGGTTTTATACTTGGAATGTATGTTTTTACATCTCTATTGTCTTCGTAAAAATGTAAATTAATTCCTAAATTTTTTAACTTAATTGCACCTTCACTCGGTTCTTTTGCTCCGTGAACAAGTGCTAGAATTACGTGAATTCGATTCGGGTTAATTCCTTTTTCAATAAAATTATGAACATACAATTTTATTTGCCAATGAAAATAGGGAACATCAGGTTGTGCACTTAGAAATACAATGTCTTTCATATGAAAAATATATCTTAAAAATAGATAAAGTGAATTAATTTATGATACTTGTGTTACAGTTATAATAACAGAAGGAATTTGAGGTCCATAAAGGGGTGCTGGGTCATATCGTAAAAAGGTATATTTATTTGAGGTCCATTGAATTTCAAAATATTCTCCACCCCTAAAACTTTCAACAAAGATTCCCCATTAGCCGAATCGAAAGTTGGCCCATTGACTAATGTTGTGGATAAAGAATTATATGATAAATCGTAACATGTATTCCCTGATGTAGAATATGATGGTGTAAATGACGCGTCTTGGAAAAGGAAGATATGAAAGTCTTCAAATTCCTTACCATAAATTTCCTGACAGTTCAATAGATAAATATTTTCACAATTATTGAAGTCAATAACTTTTAAAATAATTGGTGTTGTTGAGTCTAATGGGGACGGAACGTTAAAGATGTAAGGCGCTCCAACAATAGTTTGTACAAAATAACAATATGTTATGGTCGCATCACATACGTATATATTAAACGGTGGTGTACCAGAAAGACTAACTATGTTTACTTGATTTGGCATCTACAATCGGAACTATTCATATAGATAAATATTACTCACCGACTATTTCAATAACCTTTTCATATACTTGTAGTACGGAGGGGTGACACTCAAACTTTTCTTTTTTTTCTAAACAACCTACTAAAGATGGTATTCCATGAATAGATCCCCACTCTCTAACGCCATATTTCATATCAGATGCACAATGTAATCCGCATTCACCTCTAACATAATGAAACTTATAATCTTGACTTCCTTTTCTATACGGAGCTCTAAACTCAGGGTTAATTGAACTACCCAATTGAAGGATTTCACAATCTGTTGTTCCTGCCAAATGCAAAAGACCAGAGTCCATTGTAATAAAACAAGAACATTTATTCAACAAGTGCCAAGTTTGATCTAAACTTGTTTGATTCATTAGGTTGTACCCAAGTTGGATTGGAAAATTAAATACGGGTTTTTGAACCATAGAATTTCCAATCTCAGATGAGTCTTTACCAACAGAAATTACAGATATCCCCTTTTCGTTCAATAGTTGAGTCAATATCTTCCAACTTTTGGCTGGCCATGTTCTTGAGTCCCAATTTTGAACAGGGTGAATTAAAACAAATTTTTTAGGTAAATCTGATAATATAACATCATCAGCAATATAATCCATTTTCATTTCATTGTTAGTTAACATAAACCCAAGATTGATTGCATGAAATTGTTTAATGTCTATCACGTTATGTTTATTACAAACACCATTAGGTTTGTATAAAATATCAAAGGTAGAAAATACTTCATAATCATTTTTTACACGATCAAGTAAGTCAGGAGTATATTGAAAATTGTTTTCTACATAAGGTAAATTAGTAAAAATTTCAGGGTGATGTGATATAACAGATATTTTTTTATTGTAGGCCTCACTCAATTTCCTAATTACAGGTGTTGCACACAAAGTATCGCCAAGAGCACGACAACCACTAATGTCTACACACATTTCTTTCATCTAATAATATTAAGCCCTTCACAAATAAATTCAATAAATTATTTTTCTATTATGAAAAAAATTAGGTTGTGTTATGTGACACCCCACCTCTCAACAGGAGGAATGCCACAATTTGTTTTGAAAAGAATAGAATCACTTCAAAAATACCAAGATCAAATTGAAATTTTTTTAATTGAGTACTCTCAATTTAGCACAATTTATTTGGTACAAAGAAATAAAATTATTGATCTATTAGGTAATGATCATTTTTTTTCGTTGGGTGGATTCACAGAAGTTGATAAAAAATATGAATTGATTAAAATTTTAATAGATTTACAAATCGATATTGTTCACGTCGAAGAAATACCTGAAGGGTTCGAAAGTTTTAACAAAATTCCATTAGATTTATTGAACTCTTTTTATGACAATAACAGAACATGGAAAATAGTTGAAACGTGTCATAATGTTTGGTATAACTCTGAAAACAAAAAGTTATATCCCGATGCTTACTCATTTGTAACCCCATATCATTTCGAGACCTTCAAAGACAACACCCCTTTTAAAGAATTACACGTATATCCATATGAGGATAAAGTGACGACAATTCTTGAAGAGTTGGGAATCCCTTTTAATCATCATAGAATCCCGTTGTTACAAAAAATTAAGACAAGGGAAAAGTTGGGTATAGATCTCACAAAGACACACATTTTAAATGTTGGTCTGTGGACCTCAGGAAAAAACCAAAGTGAGGGTGTCGAGGTTGCAAGATTGATTGAAAAAACACACTCTGATTTACACTTCCATTTTATTGGTAATCAGGCGGAAAATTTCGAATCTTATTGGAAACCTGTCATGGAAAATTTACCAAGTAACGTAACGGTGTGGGGAGAAAGAAATGATGTAGATTCTTTTATGATGGCATGTGATGTCATGATGTTCAACTCCAAATGGGAATGTAATCCACTTGTAGTTAGAGAAGCAATAAACTACGGATTGAAAATTCTTGCCAGAAATTTATCACACTATCTTGGTATGTTCGATAAATATATCACACCTATCAGTTCCGATGATCCACTCGAAATATCAAAACAACTTATAGATCTTGTGAATAATGATGCATTTTACGAATTAGAAAATCAGAAAGATTTTGGTGAAGAACTTTTAAAATTTTACAGTAAGGTAATTAATATGGAAAAAAATACAAATAAAAAAATAGAAACCAATTATACATTCAATCAACATTTTGTTGTTAATCCTTTTTTAGAAATATTAGGAGAAGGTGAAAACAAATTAGACGTTAAGTTATTCGATGATGATACACTAATTTATCAAAACAATATAAAATTAAATAGTTGGATAAAATTAAATCGTGAGTATTATACCAAATGGAGAACCGAGGTTAGTGAGAATGGAAAAATTATTTACGAAAACGTTTTGGATTTAGAAAACAGGAGAGTTTACATTTCTTTTGGTTCAAAATCATTGGGCGACACTTTGGCTTGGATGCCGTATTGTGAAGAGTTTCGATTAAAACACAACTGTAAACTAATTGTTTCAACTTTTATGAACTACCTGTTTAAAGATCAATACCCCGAGATAGAGTTTGTAGAACCTGGACAAATTGTTTTAAATATTTATGCCCAATATAGGTTGGGTTGGTATTACAATGAAGATGGTAAGTTTAATACTAATATCCATAAAAATGATTTCAAAAGACAAACACTACAAAAAACCGCAACCGATATTCTTGGTTTGGATTACCAAGAAATTAGACCCCAATTGAAATTACCTGTCGTTGAAAAGAAGAGAAAAGTAGGTATTGGATTTCACTCAACCGCACAGGCGAAATATTGGAACAATGAAGGTGCATGGCAAGAAGTTGTTGATTATCTCAATTCCCATGGGTATGAATGTATGATCTATTCTAAGGAGGGTGATGGTTACATGAATAACAGATACCCACATAATGTGAAAATATTTAAAGGAGGAAATTTACAAGAAGTAATAAATGATCTTAGTACTTGTGAATTTTTTATTGGTCTCGGGTCTGGATTAAGTTGGCTAGCTTGGGCATGTGAGTTACCTTTAATTTTAATTTCAGGTTTCAGTGAAAAGTGGGCGGAAACAAAATTAGACACCTACCGAGTAATAAATCAAAATGTATGTCATGGTTGTTTTAACCATTATAGATTAGATGCCGATGATTGGAATTGGTGTCCTCTTCATAAAGGTACGGAAAAACAGTTTGAATGTACAAAAACAATAACACCAGAAATGGTTATTTTTGAAATAAACAAAATAATAAATAAAAAATTAATGAACGAAAATTTTAACGACCGTTCATTTGATTGGGGAAAGAAAAGTGATTGGTATGTAAATGCTGCAATCAAAGAAATATTTGAGGATAATATCTATGAAAGAATTTTTCAGGTTGAGGAGGGGGATGTTGTTGTAGATTTGGGGGCTTCTTTAGGGCCGTTTACATATTCAATATTACCAAAGAATCCTAAACAATGTTTTGTTGTAGAACCTTTATCCTATCATGTTGAGGTATTGAAAAAAAATGTTGGTCGAGAAAATGTAAAAATTATACAGGGAGCAATTACAGATAAAAAGAAAATAGAAATCAGTTGGGACAACATTTCTGAAAGTGTACCAACATTTAGTTTTAAAGAATTCTTAGATGACAATAACATTGAAAAAATCGATTTTTTGAAATGTGATTGTGAGGGAGGTGAGTATGATGTTTTTCAACCATCAAACATTGAGTTTTTAAAAACTGTACCAAAAATAGTTACTGAGTTTCATTTAAGAGATGATGAGAATTTTCACAAATGTAAATTCAGATGGTTCAGAGATAACATTTTACCACTATTTGATAACTATGAAGTTTACTCAGTAGATGGTGTAGATATAAAATGGGATTTATGGAACGAGCACTTTATTGAATATTATAACGAAGTAATAATTTACATAGATAATATAAAATAAATTTGACACCAACTTTCAAAGGTGAGGTTTTTTATTTCTATCCTGTACATGCGTTAAAAGAAATACATACATCACAATTAAGATATGGAGTAATCGTACCTAAAGTTAAAGTTGCTGGGCCTCTCCAGAAAGATTTGATTTTATTGTTTCGAAATCAGAAAGAAGTCCGTCAAAATGATCAAAAGGAATATCTCCTTGTAGTTAAGTATATATTATTGGTAAATTAAAAAATTTATAAAATCTTGGGGATCCGAAAATGATTGTCCTTCTATAGTACAGCTAAGATCTAAAAAAATAATTCCCTCGTCTGTCCATATGTGAACTGAAGTCGGGGATAATATTTCGTATTGTCCTTGGTAATAGAATATTTTTTCTTTTTCTATTCCTGGATCAAAAAATTTAAATCCATTTTCTATTTTTGTAATGTTTATCATAATTTATGAATATTGTGTTATTCTAATACCTCTAATATTAGAAACGTCCGCCGCACCGGTGGAAGATGTACAAAACTGAAAATAAAGAGTAGAGGAATTGTTTATTGTGAATGAAGTTATAGAAGTCTGTACACCATAATCACTACCAAATTGGGTTCCTGCATTAGAAATGGTTCCTGATGTCCCCACCTTATTTAAATCTCTGGCACATTTTACGATAGCATTCGTGGATGAAACGTTAGCTCCTGTCGCGATTAGAGTAGACCCAGCTGTAGGATTGGAACCTAAAGTTCCGGAAGAAGTACTTAGATATACTGCAGACTGAATTGTTCCCCCTGAACCTGAAATTCTAACACTAATCCATAAAACTTCGATAATTGCATTTGTCGCAAAAGTATTTGCTGGTATAGTTATTTGGGTGGATATCTTAGGTGTAGTTGTTCCTGGACCAGTGATACTGGTTCCATTTGCAACACTGACGGAAACTGAAAGAGGATTGGGGGTTCCACTTGTTCCTGAACTACCTGATGTACCACTAGTTCCATCAATTCCATCATTTCCATTTGATCCGTCCGTATTCCAAGTTATAGTAAACAAAGTTTTATCGAGTAAGCTCGTGTTACCTGCTAAATACGTAACAGTTAAGTCAAAATAAGTTCCCTGATCAGTAATGCCATCAATTTGAAAATATCCAAATTTACTATTATCATTAACTTCTATAATTTGTAAAAATGCCGGTCTATTCTTGTTATTAATTTGGTCATCTAAAACTAACCACCACGCATATAAGTCGACACCAAACATATCGTCTTTACTAATTGAGAACGTTGTCACACCACTAATAGTGTTAGTGTCGGCAACAAAATTACCTGATCCTGGATTTGCAGGTGCCGATCCAGTATTTCTATATGAGTATCTTGATGAATTTGCCCCATCCTTACCTGATATGCCGCTAGTACCACTTGTACCATTTGTACCATTCGTACCAGAAGTTCCATTAGTCCCACTTGTCCCATTAGTTCCCGAAGTACCGTTAGTTCCATTCGTACCTGATGTTCCATTAGTACCAGAAGTTCCATTGGTGCCACTTGTTCCATCGGTGCCACTTGTTCCATCGGTGCCACTTGTTCCATCGGTACCAGAAGTTCCATTGGTGCCACTTGTTCCATCGGTGCCAGAAGTTCCATTGGTACCACTTGTTCCATCGGTTCCAGAAGTTCCATTGGTTCCATTAGTTCCGTTAGTACCCGAAGTCCCGTTTGTTCCTGAGGTACCATTAGTTCCATTAGTTCCTGAAGTCCCGTTGGTTCCACTTGTGCCATTTGTCCCCGACGTTCCATTAGTTCCATTAGTTCCATTAGTACCTGAAGTTCCATTGGTACCACTTGTACCACTTGTACCATTAGTTCCATTGGTTCCGCTAGTTCCGTTGGTTCCATTTGTCCCTGAAGTACCATTGGTACCATTTGTTCCACTTGTTCCATTAGTTCCCGACGTTCCATTTGTACCGTTCGTTCCCGATGTTCCATTAGTACCTGAAGAACCATTGGTTCCATTTGTACCCGAAGTGCCGTTTGTACCACTTGTTCCATTCGTACCGTTAGTCCCTGATGTTCCATTCGTACCGTTAGTCCCTGATGTTCCATCAGTGCCTGAAGTCCCATTTATACCTGAAGTTCCTGAAGTTCCGCTTGTACCCGATGTTCCACTCGATCCATTTGTGCCGTTAGTTCCGCTTGTGCCTGAAGTTCCGTTAGTTCCTGAAGTTCCGTTTGATCCTGAGGTTCCTGAAGAGCCAGATATTCCTGAAGAACCCGAAACACCACTTGATCCACTTGATCCACTTGATCCACTAGAACCGTTTGTACCATTAGTACCTGATGTACCATTTGTTCCGGAAGTTCCATTGACACCAGAGGTTCCATTTGTACCTGAAGATCCGTTAGTTCCTGAAGTTCCGTTTGACCCTGAGGTTCCTGAAGAGCCAGATATTCCTGAAGAACCCGAAGAACCGTTTGTCCCATTAGTACCCGATGAACCACTCGTTCCTGAAGCACCACTTGATCCCGATGCCCCACTTGTACCACTAGTTCCATTAGTACCGTTTGTTCCATTTGTTCCTGATGTTCCTGAGGTACCAACCGTTGCAATTAACGTGGCAACTTGAGACAAGGTTGCTTTGTAAGAAGACCCTGCAGGGTTTTGTGATGTATCCGTAGGATCCACAATATGTATTAAATCTTGTAATGTAACCCCGGTTGCTAATGTTCTATCGGTTAGAAATCCCATTTATAGTTTTATTTATAAATACATCAAGTTTTATTATTGGAATTGATAAATTTCATAATCCATAAAAAAGAAGTCGTCACCATCTTGAAATCGTTTGAGTGTTGTTTCTTCATCAATACAGATGAGTGTTATTAATTTTTCACAACCAGTAGTATCGATTAGTTTTAACCCAATTGCTGGTGCTGTGTCAAATTGTGGTGGTAATGTTATTGTAATAGGAGTTACAGTAATTTGTCCAATGTAAATACATTGATTTCCATAAACATCGCAAGCATAGCCACTAAATGGTGGTAATAGACCTACTATTGAATTTATTATTAGATTTGTCATAATTAACTACAAGAAACACAAGAAATGTTATATTCTATTACTAAGTTTGAGATTATTTTTGTATCATTTAATAAATTATATGTTTCAAATCCACAATTTTTTTCAATTTCACTACAATCATTTGTTATTGTAATTTTGTTATTTGTATAATCAATTAAAACTTCACCAATCCCAACAAAAGTTTCTAAAATATTTTTAAGGGCTAACCCCCAATCTTGATCATTTGGAAAATCATTTAATCCGTTTGATATGTAAAATATATCTTGTTTTGTTTCGGTACCTACCGTGACTTGAACACTAAATTTTGCTTCATTCACAATACAGTTTGTATCTCCAGATGTTAAATCATAAAATCCTTCATTAAACATTTGTTTAATTCCTCTTTTTCCGAGTATTTCTGAATTTGAAAAATTACCTTCACAAACTTCATAAGTTGTATATGCGCCTAATATTTCAGTTCCTTTAAGTTTTGTGGACCTTGAAAAGGTACACCCATTTGAATCTATTACAGTACAAGAATAGTTTCCTGATGTTAAACCTGTAATAACGAGTCCTGTCTGTAGTCCAACATTTCCAAACCAATTGAATGTGAACGGTGGTGTTCCACTTGTAATTAATACATCTATTTCACCATCGTTTCCAAAAATAGGATTAAATATTACAAAATCAAAATATACACTACTTGATGGTGATATAAATATCGGTTTTTGTTGCACACAACCAGTTGCATCTGTGACGGATAAAATATAATTTCCTGATGGAAGATTGTTAAAATTTCCATTGAACTGAAAAGGTATATTTTGTGGTCCAGATAATGAATAAACTACTGGATATGTTGCACCAGTCGATACAAAAATACTAAATCCACCATTTGATAAACCACAAGTTGTTCCCGTTGTTGTTGCCGAAATTACAAATTTATCAACTGATGAAATACTTGTTGTTCCGGTATAAACACACCCTAAATTGTTATCAATAAATAAAGTGTATGAACCATTGCCTAATGATGCAAATTGTTTGTATACACCACCAACTACGTTTGAGATGTATGTTCCATTTGCTCCAGATAGGGTAAACGTATAACTACCAGTACCAATTCCATTATTTATGTAAACATCTAAAATACCATTATTTACATTACAATTTGAGTTTGTCGTTATTAGATCAATTGAAGCAAATGAATTTGGTGTCGATAGTGTGTATTGACCAACTACCGTACATAATGCCGAATCTGTTACGGAAAATGAAAATAACCCAGCAGAAAGACCACTAAATGTATAATTAGTATCAAAAGTAACCAAAACATCATTATTTGACCCACTAAAATAATATGGTGCAGTACCATTATTTATTACAACACTTAACTCACCATCTGGTTGTAAACAAGTTGGTGGACGTGTTATAACACTTATTATTTCTATTGGTAGTACTTCATCTATTTGTATGTAATCAACATTTGTACAACCTTCTTGATTTGTAATTTCAACGGGATAAAGTCCTTGTGTTAAACCAGTAACTGTTATACCAGTTTGTCCATTTACATCGGCTAACCAGTTTATTGTATATGCACTTGTTTGGTCTGTTAATCCTGTTATATAAATTTTACCGTTATTGATACCAGGTACACAACCAGCTGAATTTACTTTATAATAACCAAATGTAAAATTTGTGGAATCTTTAATAATACAAGATTCTGATGTACCAGAACAACCACCAACATCATAAGCATCAACATAATATGAATCTGGTTGTAAATTATTAAAAATTATATAGTTTTGTAATGTTGATGTTGTACCACTATCAATATAGTTGTTTGCAATGTCATACAAATATATTTCAGTTCCATTAGCAAAAGTTTGTGTTGTTGCAGTTATTGATCCGTTATTTAGATTACAAGTTGTACCTTCACAATCGACTGAAACTGTAACCCCAGAAGATATTATAAAAGAAAAATATTTTATTGTTGGTGGTAAATCAGAATCTTCTATTGTTAAGTTATAATTACCGACTGGTAAATTATCAACATAATAATATGGATATGATGTTGTAACCGCTGTTGTTGGTAATAACCCACTAATTGTAGGACCTTCATACACAATCCAGTTCGGACTTCCCCCGACAATTTCTAATTGTAAAGCACCAGAAGATGTATTACTACAATCACCAGTTAATAATATAGATGGAAATGCTATAAAACTCATTGTTCAGTACAGAGTATTGTAAAGTTTATACCCAATTCAAGAGTAAAAGTATCGTTATCATCAAAAGGTGTACAATTAACATTATATATGTAGAGATTTTCGTCAACGTAATCTATACTAAAATTATAACCATAATTTTCTATATCAGTTAAAACCGTTTCAAGACCATTTAGCCATTCTGAATTAGTTGGGTAATTTTGGTAACCATAAGTTTCACTAAATAAATTAGTTGAAAGTGTGGTACCATTTAGTTTTGTATTAACATACCACTGAACATAAAGTGTGTTAAGTTGACATTGATTAAGACTTGAAATTCCTTGACTTGTTAAATAATTATTTAATGCTACTGTTAAAATTACACCAAATTTACCACCGATTGGACTATATGTCCAAGGATATAAACCACATCTTAAAAATTGTGTAGGACAATCATATGCGAATAACTGTGTAACTAATGAACAAGGTTTACAAGGTATTGGAACAATCTTACATCCAAATTGTCTTCTCCATACAAATTTTTGTCTATGGTATATTGAATTTTCTAATCTAACCCCGGTATTCCATATTGTTGTTGCCGGAATCATTTGCTCAACCAATCTTATCCAATAATCACCAATACCATTGATATAATCCAACATTGTTTGGTAATTAAAATTATCATTTTTGATTCCGGCTAATTTTTGTGATTCCAAATATTTCCAATATATTGATGATAGTGTTGGATAGCCACCAGTCTTACCATCTGTAATAAATTGTCTATTTCTAACATTAATCATATTTCGCCAAAAAGTTTGTGCAAATTCAAAAAATGTTTTTTCTTTTGGTTTTGGTATTATTTCTGTCCAATCTATACCACCCCTTTTTGGGTAAGGTGTGTTTGGATTCGGATTACAATGAGTTGGTTGGACATAATTTAATCCTTGATTTGGTATTGGGAAATTATATTGTCTTGACATACTCCATACATCATAAGCCAATCCAAAACTTGGGTTAAGCATTACGTCAACATTTTTTACATTCAAAACAAGACATTCATCTGATGTGTAGTAATATGCGTTAAAATTTCCATCAGAACTTTTTCTTAAATCACTTTCATTATCATACCAACTTTTTTTATTATCAATAACCCTTCTTAATCTAAAACCTAAATCCATAAATGGAAATTTTCTATATCTTTCCAAATATTCTTCACCATAACTGAATGGTAAAAGTTTTGTTTGGTAATTTGGGTTCGAACCAGTAAATACTGATGTTGTTGAATCTATTTGTTCTGGCATTCTGTGTTGAGGTGTTGATTCAAACCAACCCCCACCAATTTGGAAATAGTAATTTTCACTATCAACTGGTGTACTTGGGCAACCAAAACTATCAATTGGGTAATCTTCCCTTGTTAAAGAAATGTCTATTGTTTTGTTAGACGTTGTCACGCCGGTATATTGAACACCCATTATGGAATAGACATCTGTTGGGTCTAAAACTGGTATTGATTCGGTATAAGTTCCAGTTGCAACAATTCTGAATTTAGTGTCAAAATCATTTATATTAATTCTTTGGTCAGCAATGTAAATATATTCATTAAAATCAACTAAAAAATCTGGTGCACCAACAAGTCTTAAAAGTATTTCAATAGACTTTCTGGTCCCTTTTGATTTAAAAAGAAATGCCGAATTCAATATTAAATTTCTAAAATATTGATAATTAATTTCATCTGGTGTTTTACCTATTGGGACACCGCTAAAACTACTCTCGCTTGTACTAAACACTGAATTTAAAAAATCTTCTTCTGTGATTGGTGACATATTTGTTTTCCAACCAAGGGTTTGGGCTAAATTTTTTAATAATTGTGAAGGAATATCATTTTTAACATTATATCTTACTGAATTTATAGTCGATAGAGCATCAATAAATGTTTTTGTTTCATCAAAGCTCCTTCCATATATTTGTAAAACTTTTTCAACTTTTTTATCCACAGTATCAAATTCTTTTAATGATGCGGTAGTAAAAAATCGAGATATTAAATTTGTTTTATATGAATCTAAACTTGTTGCAAAACTATTTAATTCTGATAAATAATTTTCAAATGAACCTGTAACTAAATCTAAATTCCAAACTCCATTTTTTGGAAATCGTAAAGCTTTATAACTAAAAGTAAAAGACCCATCATCATTTTCTATTGGTACTGAAAAATAAGAAGTATAAATTGGTGTAACATTTCGATTTAACAAAAAGTTTTCAACCGAATCAAAATTTTCATTAAAAACTTTATTAACATAAAAATCACTCGGTCTAACAATTATATTGTCATAGGATACCGAATTTCCAGAAAATGGATCACCTTCAACATATATTGTTAAAACCTGATTGGTATTTGTTATAGGTACAATTTCGTTAATTGGATAGTGTTTTTTATTTACAATAACAACATATTTCGAATAATTAGTTTTAAGATTTCTAAGGTTTGACACAGATAATTCACTTGCTTGAAAGTTTTTTTCAGCGTTATTTGTGAAATCAATACCAAACGGATTATTTATGTTTTCTAATTCAAGCTCTAATTTTGTTTCGTTTTCAACAGAATTATATATGATATTTATAGCCGTTGCTCCAGTTAAGTAATTTATTCTTGGGTTTGTAACTTCAAGTGCTGCTGGAAAGAAATTAATAATCTTTTTTATTGACGCAGAAAATCTTAGAACCAATGAACCATAAAGTGTGAAATTTGTAACTTGTGATAAATCGTAGTTTGGGTAAACTTGAAAATTATTTGCGATAATCATTTTCGATTCTTCCACATTTGATAAATTCATAGTATCGAGGGAAATTGGGTCCGAAAATGTACCTATTTCAAAATTTCTATCTTGTTTTTCGGTTATATTAGTAGTAAAAGCAAAATTTGCTTGAGTTAGACCACCCCCATCAACAAGTTGTAACCCAACTAAATTGTCAGAAAAGGACCCTTGAGCGGATGCTTGTGGTGGACAAGTAAATTTGTTAATTGGCATTATCCTATTATATTGTTAAATGCTTTACTAAAATCTATATTTGTTCCCCTATCTTGTCTAACTTCAAATAATAATTCATTAAATTGATCACGAATTTCATATAGATTGTATTGTTTATAAATGTTGTTTTGAGTGTCATAAATTGTATAAACACCGTCATCAATAGATTTAGTTTGATTACCATATAAAGCAATTGCAAGTGTTGATATGTCATGTTCAACAATTTCAATTTCGGTTGTAATTGGATTAAAAAATGTATTTGTTATTATAATATTTTGATTTGGTTGTCCAATATATGGGATGGCATTTGGTTTGTTTGTTGGTGATGACGATGGTGAAAGTGTACAAAAAAGTAAATTTGTAACACCTTCAACATAGCGATATCTTATGGCTTTTTGTGATGTGTTTGTTAAGTTAACATAAACTGGTTCACAATAAAATGAAGATGTTATTAACCTAAAAAAGTTAGGTATTTTTGTTCCATTATCGTTTAAATATTCAACTCTAAAACCAATCAAACCTTGATTTACAAATTTATTTCTAAAATCACTAGATACGTTATTTATATCGATAACAATTCCCTGTACATTTGGTAGTGATGATAGAACACCACAATCTGTTATTTTTGTTCTAATTTCCGCTGGTCTGATGTACAAAGTGTATATACCGATTTTATTAAATTGGTCGGCAGGTAATTTAAGATTATAAAGCCCACCTAAAATTTCAACATTGGCATTACCACCAGTATTAATATTATGAAAATATGGTTTTAGTACAGCTCTTGCGTCTAATTTTGTTAGTAAAAAATTTTCAGTATCGTCCCTTGATGGTGTATAATTTAATATAATTTCAACATCTTCTGGGCTAACGTCTGATGGTCTTATTGTTCCGTAATTTCCTGTTGCCACTTTTTATCGTTTATAATGTTTATCTTTTAATAAATACGAGCTTTTAGAATTTTTTGATTCTAAAAAATCCATACCCATACTTGGCTATATCTCCCAAATTATCGATTTCACCAAGTCTTTGCATTGTTTCCAAACCAGAAACTTTACCCCTTTCAATAAATAATTCAGATTCAATTGCTGGTTCGTCTATAACATTCATTAATGCTTCATTTTTTGTTATTGCAGATAAAGTATATAAATCTACATCTATACCATAAGAAGAAATAAAATAAATTGTAGTACCATCTGACAAATCCCAATATAATATATTGTCAATTGTATATGCTGTGTAACTATTCGTTGGGTCTGGACCATAATATATCCCTTGAGTTCCAGAATTTCCTGTAATTGGTAAGTTTAATTTGAATTTACCTCCAAACAAATTATATTTTGGGCCATAGACTGCTAAATCATTCACACTACTTCGTGTAAAACCAGTAATTAAAAAAGGAACTGTTGTATAATTAGAACTATCATAATCGAGTATATTTGTGTTAGAATCTCCAGTGAATATGTAGTCATAACTTATAGGCGTTCCAGTCCAGGTACAACCAGCTGGGGTAAAATAAGCGGTACCTTGTGGGTTATTTATTGTTATACCAGTATAGGGTAATTTCAATGGTTTTTTTACCTTTGAAATGCCCCAGGGTGATTCACATTTTAGACTAATCACATAATCTTCTGGTAAATTAACATAAGTATGTGTTATTGGTAAACTATTTGTCAAGTCAATTAATGGTGAACCATCACCCCAATCCAAAGTGTATTTACACAATGAAAGAAACTTTTTTAATTCTTGGTCTGATGTATTAAAAAAAGTTACAGTATATGGTGTTGATGTACTTGCTGACCAGACAAAATTTATTATAACATCTTTTTGTAAAACAGCACCATCAAAAGGTGTATAATAACCAATATCAATTGCAGTTTGTGTAAATAAAAGTGGTACTGTAAGACAAGATAAAAGTGATTGACCATTTGTTCCACCGGATAATAAAAAATTCATCGGTAGGTAATAACCAGTTGTACCAGTTAATGTGTTGACTGTTGTTGATGTTATCGGACAACATGGGTCTATTGAAACTGTGATGTCGGTTTCACCAGTATAAGGTACTTGTATTATATCACCTATAATATTTTCTCTGGAAATTGTGAAATAATATTTTTGTTCTTCCATTTTAAGGGTTTAAATATTCATACCAGTTTATTGAAGAAACGTCAGTCCCTACTCTACCACTACTTAGAACATCAAAAACTTCATATGATTTTGATTGGTAATCCAAAATTACTTTATAGTAAAAATAATTAGCTTTATTAAAAGTATAATAGTTATTTGATGCTGAAAATATTGATTGTGGTCTATTCATCATATTAACAAAAACACCAAACCTTGCATTAAAAAATTTTGCAGACATATAAAATTCATTTATGTTGATGTAAAAATTTTCTCTTAACCAATAGATAAAAAATCCTTCTTTATCACCCACAAAATCTAGTCCCATTTTTGGTTTTCTTATCTCCACATTTTGTAAAAATGTTGATATTGTTACCGTTTCAAAGTCACCTTGTTGTACTGGTAATATTATTGAAAAATAATTTTTTTGACTTGATTCATTTGTTGTGTCATAGAAATCTAGTTTGAAAAATGATTTGGTAAAAGGTTTTGAAAAATAATAAACGTCTTGCATTGTAAAATTTTCAAATAAATAACTATTTTTCCAAGAACTTGGGTTATTAATTGTTGAACCAGTATCAAAAAAATAAAATTCGTAATTTATTTTTGTTAATAAATCATCATTTTTACTCACATAATTGTTATGTGAAAATCTTGAAAGTTCAAAGTCATTTGGTAAACCAATTAATTCATCTAAAACCTCACCTTGATAAGTATCAATAGCTTGGTCACGTTCAGAAAAATCCCATTTAACTTCTATTGGTAAATTTATTTGTCTACCAATTGCTGATTTAACAATTTTGTATTTATTCACACTCATCTATTGTTGGTTGTTGTATTTGATTTATGTCTGGTTGTCCAATTCCTTCATAAAAAAGTCTAAATATATTTGTACTAAATGGGTAATGTTTTCCATTTGTAAAAGGATACTCAACGCCTAATCCAGATGAATCAACATATCCATATGGATATATATCTCTCCATCTAAATCCATTTGAACTATTAGAATAAAAAGCCCAGTCTGGAATACCTGTAACAACATTCGAATCTCCTTCTTCAACATATTCAGAAAAAACTCTTATTATTACTGGATTATGTGGATAATAATAATATCCCAACTGATTATTTTGTGAAAATTGATTGTACTGAGTAAACCAAGTTTGATTAAACGTGAACTTATGTACTTTTCTTGACACAACTCTTTCTTCTTGTGTAAAATCATTCCATTCACAAAAATCACCTTCAATTATATCACCACTTTTCAGTTCGCCATTATATAAAAAAGGTCCACTACCTATAGTAGATGTATATGTTATTGATGATATGTTTGTATTTGATAAACCATTATTATTATCCCAAAAAACAGATGGTTGATTATTTTGTAATGGTGTGTTAAATTCAAATCCTTCCCTAAGTTTATTTGTCCAACCCCAATATCCTTTCCATATTGTTGTAAAAAATAATTCGGTTATTGGTCGATTTTGATTATCTTTAAGTTGTCCAATATTTATATCTCTATTAAATGATAATGTGTAACATTGTGAACCTTCAATAATTGATGTTCTTGGACAAGTTGATGGTGTTAAAATTTGTAAAGGTGTACCACCAGACAATACTTTTTCATATTGTCTTTTTAAATTAAAAATATTTTGTTCAAAACCTGATTTTGTTAAAACAACATCATCAACGTCAGTCAAAATTTTATTGACTTTTACATAGTATTTTGATGTCGTTTCTCCTGAATTAACTGGGTCCAAAACTCTTTTTATATTACCAGAATTTCCAACATCAAAATTTGTTGTTAAATATCCAACATCAAAAATATTAAAAATATAATCTTCACTACCAGCACCACCATCACCTAAAGAATCAACTTCAAATAGATTTGTTCCATTATAAAAAAATGGTAGTTGGACATATTCATTTACATTTAATCCGTGTTTAACTGGACATTTAAAAGATATTATATTGTTAGCTCTAGATGTTATTAAATAAGGTATTCCTTCTTGTGCTTGAAAAGACCAAATTGTTAAAGTTTCTGGGTCATGTACATAAAGTTGTTTTGTAAAATTATTTGAATATGCGTATGACATATAATGTGTCCAATTATATGTTGTTGCACTTTTACTTACAAATAATTGATGGTTGTTTGGTCCAGATGTGTAGCCAACATTATTATTATCGGTTCTGATAAAATCAAATTCATTATATTGTGGATAACCAAACCAAGTAACAGCACTAAAATTTGTACACGCAACTTGTTCTGCGTTTTCTGTAATATTAGAATAAGCTAAATAGTCAACATATGGTTTGTAGTTTGTTCCACCTAAATATTCATTTTTAATCACTAATGTGTATTTTGCTGATGGTCTAAATATGTTTGAATTTTCTCTTTCATTAACAAATGTTTCTTCAAGATTGACATCAATATACCTTTCATATTCAACAAATTCATGTGATGATTGTTCCAAAGAAATTTTTTGTTGTCCATCTAAAGTTGGGGCACCTTGAAACCTCTTATTACTTAATATTATATTTGTTGTGCTATCGACTGGCATTATTATTCTGTGTTAACATAAAGTTTAATAAATTTGTCAACAGCTGTATTACCATTTATTAGTCCAAAATAAAAATGATAAGGAGCACCAACAATTATACTTTGATTTGGTAATCCGTTTACAACGTCAGTTGGTAATATTTGTGGGTCATCGTTTAAGTCAAAATTTGTTATAAACCCAAAATTTTCAAAAGGGTTTGATTTTCTGAAATATGGGTCGGTATTGAAGTCTAAATCTTGATAGTGTTTACTAAAAAATCCTCCTGTTTGTAATACATCAGTGTCCCAATTATTGTTTTCAGTACCAAAAATACTATTTGTCGGACCAGTAATTGTCCATCTATAGTGTGGTACAACTTGGTCTGATGAATACCCATAAAAATTGAACACACCACCACATTTATTACTCAAAATTTCAATTCCTGGTGAAAGTTTCTTTCTATATCTATAATCTTCAGTGGAAGATGAAAAGAAAATACCAAATACTGGTCTTTGGTCTTGTGTTGCGTCTTCACCAATATATAAGAAATTGTTTGGGTAATTTTCTTCAATGTAAGGTGTTACTTTCCATTCTGAATTAATTGATAGTACTTGCGCAAAATCACCATCAATTCTTTCACCCTGTCTATTACTGTTAAAAAATTGAATAATCCCTTTACCTTCCGAGCTTGCACCACTTGGATTTCCAATTGGTAAAATTTGATCCCAAACAGAAGCATTAAGTAGTCTTGAAATAAAACCCATTTGTATTAAATCGGAATTATCTTGGTAAGACGTTGATTTAATCTGGTCTGCTAAATAAACATTTAAATTAGAATCATTACACACTTGACTTATAAATTTATTTCTAGGTCCTAAATCCATAATTGTTGTTGGGAATTGAATTCTTTTTGTGTTATAACCTAAACCAGGATAGTTATATACAAGGTTTGAAGGCCAATAATCGTTTGTAGGTGGTGAGTTAACACCTATGAATTTATAACCATCCCAGGGTGATGATCTGTAATAAAAACCTTTAGTTAATTCATTATAAATTATTGTATCTTTACAATATTTGTAAATAGGTTCATCAGGTTTTGTTAAACTGTATTGTGTTGATTTATTGAATGAAAACATATATAAAACACCATTAACCCAATTATTTTGGAATGTTTGTGAAAACACTCCACGACAAATCGCGAGTGTTAATGTGAATCTTGTTTTCCATTCTAATAGTAATCTTGCGTCAGCGGGGAATTCAGAAATATAAGGTGGATTTAATAAACAATAACAACCTCTGATCAATCTATCAGCTGGAATATCACAATTTGGGTCAATACCGACATTTGTTCCACTTCCTGAGTAACACTCTAAAGGTTTCATATCTTCACAACCTAGTGTTGACGTTAGTCCTTGAACAAATTCAGTTTCATCGTAAACTGTTTGTCCGGCAGATGGGTCTGGTGCGATACCAAAATTAGGTGAACCACCACTATCTGATTTATAACATTGTAAATTAGTGTTTTGATGTAAACCATAACTTGTTTCACCAAAATTTTCTTGTACACTAGTTGATGTTGGTATTCTATCACTTCTCATTACAAGGTACTGTGGTTGTCCAGGTGTTTGGTCAACAACAAAATTTACTGGTGTTGGGTTGTATTTGTAATATGCTGGTGAATAAACTGCATACTTTGTAAGTCCATTTGAGTATTGGTCATCATCACCGATAAATGCTTGGGACATATCTGTATAGACTGGGCCAGCGGATGAATTAGAGGCAATAAAAGAACCTCCGGCAAAATAATAATTAGTTGTAGACTTTAATGGTGTTGTAACAAATGGTGTGTATATTGTATTATTCACTGTTGGCAATAATAAAGCTCTTTTACTATTATTATTAAACACAGTATGTTGTGATAGTGATAATGTTACAATATTATCAAAACCAAATGAAGGTGGTGCTGGTGAGTAGTTTGCTGCAATACTTTCATCAGGACATAAATAATAATAAGGTAGTGTTGATGTAAATCCAGAAAATTCATTACAAGTTACACCACTAACAACGTATGTTTCACTTATTTTAAAATTATATGGTTCAAAATATAAATTGTTAGATGGTAAATCATTTTGTGTTATTAAGTGTGATATTGGCTTAACACCAACATTTTGACCCTTTATTGGTATATTTAAAAAATATTCACCATCAACAATTGGTCCTAATCCAAAGTTTTTACCAAATATCCTTGATAAATCGTAACGATTATATTGTTTTGGTGAATGTGGGTCAACACCTCTTGTTATAATTAAAATTTCAAAATTACCATATTGTGGTATTTCTTCAATAATTTTTAGATAATTTTCATATTGATAAGACCCAAGTGGTGGATTGTTCAATATATCACATTTATTTCTATAAACAAAAGTACTATCGTGTTGTAAATATTTATTTGGGAAATCTTGGGGGTTTGTAAAGTCAGCCAAAGATATAAATTGTGAATAGGTATAACCAGATATTATCTGAAAATATTCTAAATCAATATTATACTTTAAATATGTTTCTGTTTGACCGGTATTACTTAGTGTATATTGAACCTCTGAATTTGAATTATGAGACTGAGCGTATCGTACTGTAACGATAGTTGATCCTGTCACACTTGTACCTGTTACAGCATTATTACCAAATTGATTTTCTGAAAAATTAACCCCATTGTGAAAACTTGTACCAGTTAAATTTTGATTACATAATGATAATTTTCCTTCTTGGAAGGTGAATAAATTTCCAACACCTATTTGTCCTAGTGTTCCTCGTTTTGCTAAAACAATTAAAACTTGATCTTGATGTTTTGTATTATTTTGTGGTTTGTTAAATGTTACTTCAATTTTATTTACATTGTCAAAATATTTTTGTCTTAAATTAAATTCATTAAGTTTTTGAGATAATGTTTCGGTAAAAGGTTTTGCAAAAAATCTATGATTTATAAAATTTTTTTTCTGTGCTGAAAATAAAAAATGATTTGGTGCATGCAAAAAATAATTTCCTGGTATTCCATAATAATCATCATTTGAATCCAAAGATTCGCTACCACTAAACAATCTTTGAAATCCTAGTGTAGCAGATGTTAATACATTATCTTCAATCCACCCTTCTTGTATTGCATAACTTAATGATTTATAACCACAAGCAACAGGTTCAAATATAGACAAAGGAGGCATACAAGAGGGGGTTGTTATACAATAATAAGGACCTAAAATTGCTGAACTCAAGTCTGGTTGAGTTACATTAGGGTGAGTTAGTTTTGTATAATTTAAAGGTAAATTTATAGGTGCTAAAAAACTATTATCCGTGATAGCAGTTGTGGGAATTCCGAGTGGTAAGTCCTCAACAGAAATTTGAGATTGTGCATTTAATA